>JAAUYB010214401.1_pt1 | contig 90056 bp, 38 predicted proteins | sample 7278071 | NCBI WGS metagenome assembly JAAUYB01 (sample SAMN14350121, study PRJNA611818) | marine sediment metagenome | isolation source: surface marine sediment (1.8m) | place: French Polynesia: Moorea | collected 2018-08
CAAGAGAATTTTGACAGGCTCCGATTCGGCACTTTTCGGTCACCCTGCCCGAACTTATTGAGATGTTGCCCGACAAGAGGCTCTCCGGACCTTTTCGAAGCCTGCTCTCGGGTCATCATTCGGCTTCTGCATGTCATGCCTTCCGGCTATTACGGTCCCTTCCAGCCGGTAACCTCTTGGATGGTTTCCAGTAGCACTTTGGTGGAGACCGGTTTCATGAGGTAGCGGCGAATGCCCAGGTCTTGAAGATTGTGCTCCAACTCTTCGCCGCCGTAACCGCTGATCAGGATGATGGGGATCGAGGGACGCGCCACGTGAACGGCCTCGGCCAGGCGGGTGCCGCGCATATCCGGCATGCGTTGGTCGGTGATGACCAGGTCGAATTGGTCCATATCCTGTTTGAAATGTACCAGCGCCGCGCTGCCGCTGTTGCGCACGGTCACCTGGCAGTGATGTCGTTCCAGGATGCCTCGCAGCATGTTGGTGATGTCTTGTTCGTCGTCCACCAACAGGATGCGCAGTTTGCCCGATGGTTTTTCCACGGGGGTTTCCGCGATCAGCGGCAGGTAGACCTCGATCACGGTACCGCCGTCCGGCGGGCCGGTAAGCAGCACCTCGCCGCCCAGTTTGCGGCAGATTTTGTCGACCACGGTCAGCCCCATCCCCAGGTGGCTGTTGTCCTTGCGGGAGAAAAACGGCATCGTCGCGTGCGGCAGGTCTTTTTCTCCGATACCCGGCCCGTTGTCATAGAAGCGCAGCAAGGCGTAATTGCCTTCCTTCAAATTATTGAAACGGGTGATATCGCGTACCGGCAATTCAAAGCGCTCCAGGGCAATGTCCAGGCGACCCTTTTGGATGCCCAATGCCTCGAAAGTGTTCTGGGCGATATTCAGCATCATCAACGAGACCATGTTCGGGTCGGCCATGACACACTCACCGCTGAAGTCGCCGATGTGGCGGGCAACGCGGATGCCGGCCGGGGCCAGGCTTTCGATGAGTTTCAAGGTATCTCCGGCCACCTGCTGAATATCCACCGGGGTAAGGCTCATCTTGCGCTTGCTTTTGGCATAGATATTCTCGATCAAGCCCCGGGCCTTATGAGTCGCTTCCAGCACGTGGTTCAGGGAATCCGTCGCGGGGCTGCCCGCCGGCAGGTCCGACATGGCAATTTCCGTATAGCCGATCATGGGCGAGAGCAGGTTGGAGAAATCGTGGGCGATGCTGGAAGCCAGGGCGTTGAGGGTCTCTCGCTGGTGGGCGCGATAACGGTGATGGAGGGACGCTTCGAGTCCAGGCTCGTCTCCACCCTTGTCTTGGGATCGGATGAAACCCAGGTACAGGTCCGATTCCCCCAATTCCAGCCGGGCGAGGAACAGATTGACCACAAAAGTCGTGCCGCCCTTTGCCCTGGCCGTGGCCTCCACTTGCCGACCCGTGGGAGGAACGGCGCGGAGGAAGGGCTCCAGGTCGTCCATGCCGGACTCGCGGAACAGCGAGTTGACGCGTACGCCGAAGACCTCGGTCTGGGAGTAACCGAACAATTTTTCGCCGGCCGGGTTGATGCTTTCGATGATGCCGCTTTCATTGGTAATGAAGAGGGCATGGGGCAGGGCGTCGATAACGTTGCGCAGGCGCGTCTCATTGAAGCGCAGTTTTCGTTCCAGGGCGACTCGTTCGGTGACGTCCCGCGCCGCGCCGAAGACCTGGTTCATCCCGGGAATGGCCGCAAGGCTCCATTCCACAACGGCATACGAGCCTTCGCCGCGACGGAAGCGATAGGTGAAACCGGCGCCGGCCTTTTCGTCCATCAGGTGCTGCCAGTCTCGGCGGCAAGCTTCCTGTTCGTCGGGATGGACGAATTCGAAAAAACCCCGGCCGATCAAGGCTTCCGCTCGATACCCCATGGTCAGACCGAAGGCGGGGTTGGTTTTCTGGAAGGTCCCTTTGCCGTCCAGCACACATAACATCTCTAAAGCCAGCGTAAAGAAATAACCCAGGTCGCGGTCGCGACGCTCGCGTTGGATTTCATGCCGCCGTTCCTCCAGGATGCGAATACCCAACTCGGCCAGGCGATTGATGCCCTCATCGGTGTCGATCACCAGATCGCGAATCCCCCGATTGAGCACCTGCAAACTGACCCGATCGGCCCCGGTTTTGCTGAGCAGAATCAAGGGCGGCCGCGGGTCCTGGGAACGGGTCAATTCCACCACGTCCAGGGCGGTCCCTTCATCGATAGAGGTCTCGGTGACAATGAGATCCCAAGCCCGGGCCGTCAACAACTCTTGAACCTGGTCAGCCGTGGATGCGCTGACCAGATGCGCCTTGGGAAACGTCTCTTCCAAAATGCGGCGTGCCCGGCTGGTATCCGGCGTTCGCGCCTCGGCCAACAGAATCGATGTCATAACCTTACCCCTGGTGAATCTCTGAATTCAAGCGGGTATCCGGGTGCCGCGGGCTTTATGGGTAGCCTTGAAACCCTTGCGTAGGTGATCATGATCACAGAGTAGCAAAACAAGCTGCAAGCTTCAAGTTGCCAGTTACAGCTTACATTTGTCCACAGCTTTTTTTTAGGGTATTTGATTGTGAAATGTAGATCGAGAGTACGGTTCCTTGAGCATGTCCGCGGGCGTTGTTAGCACCTGCCCCTCGGTGGCAAGCTCAAGCACACCCTGCTTGTCCCGGCTCAGGGCGAGTCGCTCGTAGAGGCTCGTGTCGTACTGACGCCGCAGTTCCCGCAGTGACCAATTCTGTCTAGTGGCCTCGATCTCATAAAAGCGCCGCTTATCGACGTTCTTGATACCCGTAAGGAAGACATAGTGGGACCAGCTTAGCGAAAAGGAGAGCTGAGCCGTTTGGAAATCTAAGGTGCCGCCCTCCCTGGCCACGCGCATTCGCAAGACGGACCTTCAATTCCTGCCCATGATCAAGGTTCGCGACCGCACGGGCAAGGAGCACGACCCCGGCATCCAAATGGCCGAGGATCTGATCCACAGACGCATCCCGGAAGAGGGCTTGACCGCTGTGCTTGGCAATAACCAGCGGGCGCGCCTGCGGCAGATCATCCTGAACACCGGCGGTTATCCCCGCGAAATACTACAACTCCTGCAAGAGTTGCTGCTCTCCGACGATTTTCCGGTCAGCGACATGGAATTCCGCCGCGCCATGAATATTTTCACCGATCCCTTCGAGAACATGGTCTACAACCGAAACCCCAAAAATTGGGTGATCACATAGCCGGCGAAGAACGGGACCTCAGTAACCAAGAAGCCTGACGAACCCGATACACGGCAAATCCGTGGTTAATGCCCGGATTCCCTCATGCCGATCCGCTTTCAGCATCCTTCAGAGGCGAAGACATTTCACCCAACGGCTGCAATTACGAATGCGAAGGGTTCGCTCATAAAGTAGAAATTATCTCAGGCCGATAGATCAATGGAGCCCTGTCCGGGCTAAGCTAGAGATCAAGTGAAGGTGTATGCAGCTTACATCCGGTTACGAAATTACCGCAAGGTGCCATGAAAGCAGCCGTTCCTTGATCTATCGCGGCTATCACACGGATGATCGTCGTCCTGTCATTATCAAGGCGCCCTCGGAGGAAACGAGTCATCCCGGTAAGCTGATGCAACTGCGCCGGGAATATGAAATCGGGCGGAAAATGAACAGCCCTCATGTGATTGCCTATTATGACCTGATCTCTTTCGACGGCAGCCAGGCCATCGTCATGGAAGATTTCGGGGCGGAAGCGCTAAGTCGGCATATTCCACCGGAAGGGCTGGAGCCCGAAGCATTCCTGAAGCTCGCGGTACAAATCGTGGCGGGCCTTGAAGCCATTCACAACCAACATGTGATTCATAAGGATGTCAAACCGAGCAATTTGGTGATCGAGGGCGGTAGGGTGAAATGGATCGATTTCGGCCTTTCCTCACTCTTCACCCGGGAAACCATGACAACCGTCAGCCCCGGCATGCTGCAGGGCACGCCGGCCTATATCTCCCCGGAGCAGACCGGCCGCATGAACCGGGGGATCGACTATCGCAGCGACTTTTATTCGTTGGGCATCACCTTCTACCAGATGCTTACCGGTTCGCCCTGCTTTACCTCGCAAGACCCCATGGAACTGGTTCACCAGCATATTGCCAAAGAACCCATACCGGCTCATACGATCAAGCCTTCGATTCCCCGCGTGGTTTCCGACATTGTGCTGAAGTTACTGGCCAAGGAACCGGAACACCGTTACCAAAGCGTGGCCGGTCTCGAGGCGGACCTGGAACGGTGTCTGCACGATATGGACTCGCCGGCTTCGCTCAGTTTCCCGCTGGGGAGCAGGGATGTCTCGCACCTGTTCCTCATACCCGACAAACTCTATGGTCGGGAAAAGGAGTTGCGGGTTATTGATGATTGCTTGGAGGCCGTAACCTCCGGCGTCCCGGAATTCCTGCTGATCACAGGGCCCTCCGGTGCGGGCAAAAGCATGCTCGTCAATGAGATCCGAGGACCGCTTACCGGTCGGCGTGGTTATTTTACAAGCGGAAAGTTCGACGAACTCAACCGGGATGTGGCCTACAGCGCGATCAGCAAAGCGTTCGGCGAACTGGTCAAACAGATCCTGGGCGAAAGCGGCCGCGAGCTCAAACGTTGGCGTCGGCATCTGGAAGATGCCTTGGGTGATCATGCCGCGGTATTGTCGGACATCTTCCCCGAACTCTCATTATTGGTGGACCCCGGTAAACCGCCGCCGGCATTGGGTCCCCGGGAAACCACGAATCGGTTGAACCGCGCCTTCAGTCAATTCGTGGGGGTATGCGCACGCGCGGAGCATCCGCTGGTGCTTTTCATCGACGATCTGCAATGGGCCGACCCCGCCTCATTGCAACTCATAGAGGCCTTGGTGGGAGAACGGAGCAAACATCATTTATTGCTCATCGGCGCCTATCGCGACAACGAAATCGGCCCGGGCCATGCCCTCGCCGGAGTTCTGACCTCGCTCACGGAAAAGGGTTGCCGTCCTCGTGAACTGAAGCCGGCACCCCTGCAGCAAGATCACCTCGCCCAATTGACGGCCGATACGCTTCATGCTGAACTCCAGGCGGTCGAGCCCCTGGCCCGGAACATTTTCGCCAAAACCGGCGGTAATCCTTTTTTTGCCGTGACCTTCCTCAAGAGCCTCTACCAGGAAGGGCTGATCCGGTTCGATCACGCAACAGGCTCCTGGCGGTGGGATCTGGACCAAATCAGCCAATTGGCCTCCTCTCCCAATGTGGTGACCTTCCTGCTGGAACGATTGCGCCGGTTGCCCAAGCCGGCCGTGCATTTATCGGCCCTGGCCTCTTGCATCGGGGATCGCTTCGATTTGAGGACGCTGGCCGCTTTGGCCGGGCGCACCATGCAGGAAACGCTTACCGACTTATGGCCCGCCATGGAAAACGAAATCGTGGCGCCCCTGAACCACCATCACCTCATTCACGAATCGTCGGGTCCCTCCTTACCGGACGCTTTCGCCGATATCGACATCCACTTTCGCTTCCAACACGACCGTGTCCGGGAAGCAGCCTATTGTATGCTTGACGAATCGGAGCGGCAAAACGCACATTACCGCATCGGTCGCGCTCTGCTCGCGGGCTTAAAGGAAGAAGAGGTTCGCGAGCGGCTTTTCGAAATTACCGGTCACCTCAACGAGGCGAAGTCCCTGCAGGCCGGCTGCGAAGAGCGCCTGGAACTGTGCCGCCTGAACCTTGCCGCCGGGGCCAAAGCCGCCGCGTCCTCCGCCTTCGAGCAGGCTTTGAACCATCTCACCCATGCCATGGACCTGTTGCCCGAAGATCCCTGGCGCACGGATTATTCCCTGGCCTTTTCCACCGCCTTCGACCGTTGCCGTTACGCCTTTATCTGCGGCGAGCTGGAAACGGCGGAACCCCTGCGCGACCTACTGCTTGCCCGCGCCGAGACCAGGTTCGACCGGGCGAGGGTCTTCGAGATGTGCATGGCCAATTACATTTTGAAGGGGGCGATCGAGGACGCCGCCGAAGCGGGTTTTCAGGCCTTGCGCCTGCTGGGTGTCCGCCTGAGCCTGAATCCCGGCAGATTTGCTCTCCTGCTGGAAACGAGACGCGTCAATCGTCTATTGGCGGGCAGATCCGTCGATGATCTGGCCCGGCTCCCGCTTCTGGACAACCCCGAGGCCGAACTGATCATCCGCATTTTGATGAGTTTGGTAACCCCCGCCTACGCACAGGGTCGGGAACGTTTTTTATGTGTGATCATTTTGAAACGCCTGGCTCTGACGCTGCGTTACGGAATGAATCCGCTTACCCCTAACACGTTTGCCCATTATGGGATTGTCCTCGCCCTGCGAGGAGAATTGGATCAAGCCATTGCCTATACCCAATTGGCATTAACGCTCCAAAAGCGTTTCGGCGACCCCTTTGTAGGGGCCAGGGTTTATCAAACCCATACTGTGTTGGGGCTTGGCTGGAAGCAACACCGCCGCCGTCTTGGGCCCGGTTTCCTGAAAGTCATGGAATTGGCGCGTCAATCCGGGGATATGGTTTATCAGGTCTACGGGTCGATGGGTTTCATCTACTGGAATCCGTCACCCGACCTGGCTTCTATCATTGCGAGTTCGGAGCGGCACCTGGACTTTATCCGCGAAGCCAACTTCCCGGATATCTTGGATCCGGCGTTGGTTTTCCACCATTTTCACCTCAGCCTGCGCGGTGAAACAGAGCATCCCCTGTCCCTCAGTCGGGAGGGTTTTCAGGAAGACGCGTTATTGCAGAGAACGAAAGACTCCCAGTTCAACATGGGGTTCATTGCCTACCACATTATCAAACTGCGGTTGTGTTGTATCTACGGCGATTACGAAAAGGGAGTCGAACACTTCCGCGAAGCGACCGGGCCCGGCGGTTGGTTGGGCACCCCCCTCCTGGCCGAGCTTTGCTTCTATGGATTCCTCGCGCGGGCCGCGTCGGCCCGTAATGCCTCGCCGGCTAAACGCGCATCGACTTTGAGAGAATTGAAGGGCGCCCGTCGACAGATGGAGCAATGGGCTGCCCAAGCGCCGAATAATTTCCTGTGCTGCCTGAAGCTGATGGAAGCGGAGACGGCCCGGCTCAAAGACCGGCTGGGCGAAGCGCCGGCCTGCTACAACCAGGCCGTCGAGGCCGCCCGGGAAAACGACTATCCTTACCTGGAGGCATTGGTCCATGAACATGCCGCCGCTTTTTACCTGAACTGGGGTGATCACAAGGGCGCGGCCGGCCACTTGGAAGATGCTTTGCGATGTTACCGGATTTGGGGAGCCGAGGCCAAGGTAACCTGGATGAGGCAGCATTACGCTCATTTATTACAACGGGAGTCTCCCGGCAATCGGGAAGCTTTCACCCTGGAATCGGACACTATTTCAGCGACAACCACGCTCACCTTGACGGAGGCGCCGACTGTTTTCAGCGAAAGCGAACACAGCACCCACGGGACCTCCTCGGATGGGGGCATCTCCACCGGAAGTGCCGATAACCTGGATTACAGATCGGTGCTCAAATCCTCGCTGGCCATTGCCGGCGAAATTACCTCGGATGCCTTTTTGGCAAAAATGATGATGATTACCATCGAAAACGCGGGGGCGTCTCGGGGCATCCTGGTCTTGGATCGGCTGGGTTCATTGCAGGTCGCGGCAACCGCCGGCGTCGATCAAAGGGAACTCCCCGAGGAGGGCCGGCCGTTGGATGAGGATTCTCTCCTACCGCTGTCCATCGTCCGTTTCGTGCTGGGCTCCGGCAACCGGGTCTTGCTGGCCGACGCCGCACAAGATCGTGGTTTCGGCCAGGACCCTTATATCCAAAACCAGGCGGTATGCTCGGTCTTGTGTCTGCCCATCGTGAGGAACCGGCGCACACTGGGCGTGTTATACCTGGAAAACACCCTGGTAAAAAATGCCTTCACCACGCAACGCATCGAGGTGTTGAAGGTCCTCCTGAACCAGGCCGTGGTGTCGCTGGAAAACGCCATGCTTTACCAGGATGCCAAAAACGCGGAAGCACGCTTGTCCGCCCTCAACGATGAGCTGGAGGCCCGGGTGCAACAACGCACCGCCGCCTTGGAGGCCGCCCAAAAGGAACTGGTAGAAAGCGCCCATGCGGCCGGCATGGCCTCCGTCGCCACCTCCGTGCTTCACAATGTGGGAAATGTCCTCAATCCCATCACCATATCCAGCCAGATGATCATGGAAACCATCGAGGGATCGAAGATGCGAGGCATTGCCGCGGTCAACCGATTGTTGGACCAACACCGGGATCATCTGGCCGATTTTTTTACGGATCACCCCAAAGGGAAGAAACTGGTCGATTATTTCCTCAAATTGGAGCGAGCATTTGAAGAGGAGAACCAAAAACTGCGCACCAATGCTTCCCGGTTGGTAGACAAGGTAAACGCCGTCAGGGACGTCATCATGGCCCAGCAGGAATATGCCGTGGCCGGCGTGCATCATGAAGAACTCGTTTTGTGCCGGGTGGTGGAGGACGCCTTACTATTACAAGAAAGCTCACTGGCCCGCCATGGCATTACCGTGGAAAAGCATTACCGGGGTGAACCGGTGGTTCGGGTGGACAAGGTAAAGCTGATCCACATTCTGTTCAACATTTTGAAAAATGCCGTGGAGGCCACGGAGGAATCGCGGGAAAAACGCATCACCATCAGGATTGAAGTAAGCGGGGAATCAGCCTCTGTCAAAATTTCAGATACGGGCCGCGGTATCAGCTCGGAGCAAATCGATTCTATATTTCAGCATGGTTTTACCACCAAGCAGGACGGTCATGGCTTCGGACTGCACAGCTGCGCCGTCGCCATGACCGAAATGGGCGGCAATATGAAGGTTGAGAGTGCCGGGCCCGGTCGGGGAGCTTGCTTTATTCTTCTCTTTCCCTCAAACAGAAATATGGTGAGTCCTGGACAGCGGTAAGTCCGTCCGCTAGAATCGGGTTTGCCTTTGCCGGCCCAAAACTGTTTATCCTGGAGAGACTTGGGGAATGGTAACTTCATCCGGCTCCGGTAGGGTAGGGGAGCTGACCGGTTTGACCATCGGGCCTTACCGACTTGTCGAGGAGTTGGGGCGCGGGGGTATGGGGGTGGTTTATCGCGGGGTGCGGGACGATAATGAGCTGCGCATGACCGTTGCCGTCAAGTTGATTCATAAGAGCCGGTCCAATCCCGAGATGATCGCCCGCTTCCGCCGGGAGCGTCAGATTCTTGCCGACCTGCGCCACCCCAACATTGCCCAGTTGATGGACGCGGGAACCACGGAAGACGGCCTGCCCTATTTTGTTATGGAATACGTGCCCGGTGTGAACCTGACCCAATGGTGTCAACAGATCAAACCCGACCTTCAGGCCTGTTTGCAACTCTTCCGAAAGCTGTTGGATGCCGTGGCCTTTGCCCACCGTAACCAGGTGATTCATCGCGACATCAAACCCGGCAACATCGTGGTGGGTCGAGACGATCAACCCAAGCTCTTGGATTTCGGCATTGCCCGCTCCGCCGGCGGCGCCTTCTCGGAATTGACCAGGGGCGCCTCGCCCATGACCCCGCAATTCGCCGCCCCGGAGCAACTCCTCGGCCAGGCGGTTACGGCACGGAGCGATATCTATTCACTGGCGCTGTTACTCCTGGAGATGATCACCGGCCGACGCCCGCGCCGCGAGCACTTAAAACCGCTTGAAGTAGTGCGTGAATTGATGAACGCGGAGCCGACCCTGGGCCGGGACACGGCGTCGTCAAAGGACGTTCTGTTTCCACCCGGTTTGGGCGTCATCCTATTGGAAGCCCTGGCCGATGATCCGGCCGAACGCACCACATCCTGTGAATTGTTTGCCCAAGAAATCGACCGCTTGATCGCCGACCTCAACCAATCGGCGTCGAGAAGCGGCCGGCTCCCGACCAAACACCAACCGTTCCGCGGTTTGGAGGTCTTTCGCGAACAGGATCGCGACTTTTTCTTCGGGCGCGAGGCAATAAGCCGGCGTTTATTCGAGCATTTGCAGCAGCATCGTTTCCTCGCCGTTTTGGGCCCCTCCGGTTCCGGGAAATCATCCGTGGTTCAGGCCGGAGTGATTCCGCTCCTCCGCGAGCGCCGGCATCTGATCGCCCTTTTCACGCCGCATAGCAACCCGTTGGAGGAAGCGGCGTTTGCACTTGCTCGCCTATTCAATGCCCGAGACCGACCCCAATATGCGGAGACCGTGTTGAAACGCCTGGAAGAAAACCCGGACGCCCTGCATTTCATGGGCCGTGAGCTTCTGATCGATAACCCCGAGGTACGGCTCTACCTGGTCGTGGATCAATTCGAGGAGCTGTTCACTCTATCCCAACAGAACAAAGACCGGTTTGTGTCCACGCTGTTGCACACCCTCGAAAAACCGGAGAGCCCCGTCTCCGTGATTCTCCTGATGCGCTCCGATTTCATCGGTCGTTGTACGCAATGGCCCGGCTTGAACCAGTTGCTTACGGAGAACCTGATCCAAATCGGCCCGATGCAGATAGAGGAACTGCGCGCTGCCATGGAGGAACCGGCCCGCCTCGCCGGTCTGGAATTCGAAAAAGGATTGGTCTCCCAAATACTGGACGATGTGGCCGGAGCTCCCGGTGAACTCCCCCTGTTGGAGCACGCCCTGCTGGAACTCTACCATCGTCGCAAGGGTAACCTGCTCACTCCGGCCGCTTACGCGGAAATCGGCGGCATCAAAGGCGCCCTGGCTAGGCGTGCCGAATCGGAGTTCGGCGGATTGGATGAGCGCGGTCAATTGACGTTGCGCAAAATGTTCACCCTTTGCCTGGTTCATCCCGGTGAGGGAGCGCCGGACACGCGCCGTCGCGCCCATCGCGAAGAACTGCTGGCCGCCGGTACTGACAGGGAAACCGCCGCAACTCTGCTGCATCGTTGGATGGAATTGAGATTACTCACCGGTTACCGGGACGAAACCCGCAACCTGGACCTGGTGGACGTAGCCCACGAGGCCTTGATTCGAAACTGGCCCAGAATCACGACCTGGATGGCCGAGGATCGCGAGATTGCCCGACAGTTAGGTCGGCTGAGACGCCAGGCGCGTTCATGGGACGCGGCCGGCCGCGACCCCGATCAATTGCTGCGTGGGGCGCCGCTGGTGCGCATGGAAGAACTGGTCCAACAGGAAGCCGACCACCTGGGTTCCGTGGAACGGGATTACGTGGCTGCCGGTGTCGCGGAACGCCTGGAATTGTCGCGACGGCAAGAGGCAACGGCCAGGAGATTGCGGAAACGAAAGAACCTGGCCCAGGTCGCGGGTGCGGCGGCCCTCTTGCTGGCGGTTGTCTCCTTCAGCTTGTACCTGACGGCTCGATCCGCCAAACAGGAGGCCGACCAGGAAAAAGCCGCGGCCGTGGAGGCACGTCTGCTGGCGGAGCGCGAGATCAAGGTGGGCAACTATCACCGCGCCCTGACTTTCGACGAAAAAGCGCGTAACGCCTTGGAGGACAACCGGCCCCATGAGGCCTGGCTTTATGCGCTGGCCGCATTGGCCTCCGATATACCCGAGGACAAGGAGTTGTTGGAAACCAAGGGTCTTTTCTGCGATCCCCGCATGGGGGAAGCCGGACGCCTGCTGTGGACATCGCCCGTCGCTCCGAGAGCCGGGAAAGTTGCACTGAGCCCCGACGGTTCTCTGGTCGCGGTAGCGGACGATATGGAAAATATCTACCTGATGAGCCTGGAGACCGGAGCCAGGACGGCCGCGCTCTATGGTCATACCGCCGTGATCAACGACCTCGCTTTCAGTCCCGACGGCAGGATGCTTGCGTCCGCTTCATCCGACCGAACCCTGAAACTTTGGGACGTGACCGAGGGAAAACTGCACGCATCTTTGAACGATTCCGGTAAGGTCACCTCGGTTGTATTCAGTCAGGAAACAGGCGTTTTGTACACTGCCTCGGCCGAGGGCAACATCCGGGCATGGTCCGCCGAGGGTTTGGAACTGGATATTTGGCAGAGCGGCAAGTCCGAAATCCATCAACTGGCGTTGAGCCCGGACGGCTCTACCCTTGCTGCTGCATGCGGTGATCATTCGATACGGGTATGGGATACAGCCGGCGGCGTGATCGAAAAAGTGCTGAAAGGCCACAAGGGCCCGGTTCGTTCAGTCGTGTTTACCGGAAATCGCTCCCTGGCCTCAGCCTCCGAGGACAGCGTGATCCACCTATGGCGGCTCGATCGGAGAGACCCCTTGGGCTCCCTACTCGGTCATTCGAATCCGGTCATCGACCTGGCATTCTCCGTGGATGGTTCACGGCTTGCTTCCGTGGGAGAGGATCATGCAGTTATTCTGTGGGACCTACAGAACGAAACGCCCCTAGCGGATTTTTGTGACCGGGGCAATTATCTGGAGAATGTCTCGGACCTGGATCTAAGCCGTGACGGTAGGCTGATGGCAACGGTCTCCGGCGACGAGAGCCTGCGCCTGCGGGAACTGCCCGAGGGCGTTGTCTTTGCTGGTTTTTCCGGTCATTCGGGCCGTGTCAACGGCGTTGCCTTTTCTCGTGACGGCGCCCTGATTGCCTCTGCCTCCAACGATCTCACCGTGCGGCTGTGGGACAGGGCTTCCGGGCGTCAAACGGCGGTGCTATCGGGACATAACGCTCGTGTGATCAGCACGGTTTTTTCCCCGGACGGCAAAACACTGGCCTCATCCTCCAAAGACGGAACCATTCGTCTTTGGCAAACCGATTCCGGGGCGCCGTCGGCGGCGCTCCGGGGCCATACCGGGGCCGTCATCTCGATTGCCTTCTCCCCGGACGGGCGACTGATCGCGTCGGGCGGGGTGGATAAAACCATCAGGCTGTGGTCTCACGAAAAAGCTGAAACCCTCTCCGTGATGACGGGCCATGAGGAGTTATTGTTAAGCCTGGCTTTTTCGCCTGACGGGAGCTATCTGGCCTCCGGTTCCTCGGACGATACGGTTCGTCTCTGGCATGTGGATTCAGCGAGGCAAACCACTGTCCTCAAGGGACATTCGGGAGCCGTTACCGATGTGGCCTTTGCGCCTGACGGGAATCTGTTGGTTTCAGCCTCTGCCGACAAGACCATTCGGCTTTGGGATCGTATTTCAGGAAAAAGCCTGAGTCTGCCGGCCGGTCACGATGCCATGATCAATGCCCTTGCCTTTTCTCCTGACGGAAAGCGGCTGGCCTCGGCAAGCCGGGATAGGACGATCCGTTTATGGGATCTCACGGAGAGGGAAGAAGTCTTGCAGTTGAGCGGGCATTCCGGGGAAGTCACCGACCTGGATTTTTCCGGCAACGGCAAGTATCTGGTATCCGGTTCGGAGGATAATTCGATAAAGCTTTGGGAAATAGCCGAAAACCAATTTCCATCAGTGCTTCAGGGGCATACCGGGGTCGTTTTTTCGGCAGACTTCTCACCCGACGGCAGGCAACTGGCCACGGTCTCCTCCGATCGTACTTTGAAGATATGGGATATCCCGTCGGGCCGGCCGCAACATACCAGGCCCCTCATCGACTACAAGCCCGCGGATGTGGCCTTCTCACCTGACGGAAAAAACGTTGCGGCAGCCTTGAATAACGGGGCCGTGGGGGTTTGGAGCGTGTCTCCGAAAGAGGCAATGACCGTGCTTCAAGGTCATACGGAAGATGTTACCGCCGTCGCCTTTTCTCCAACCGGAGATCTTCTGGCTTCAGCCTCGACCGACTTAAGTGTGCGCTTATGGGAAATGCCCTCGGGAAAACCCCGCGAGGTGTTGACAGGGCACGGGGATTGGATTTGGGACCTGGCCTTTTCCCCGGTAGGGAAGCAACTGGCTTCCTGTGACCTGGGAGGAATGGTGCGCGTGTGGGATTTGGAAGCCGGCGTGCCGCCGCTGAGCTATAACGAACACTCCGATTCCGTTTTTGGTTTGACCTTCACCCCGGACGGCTCTCGGCTGGTTTCCTCGTCGGCTGACCGCACCTTGCGGTTATGGGATATTGAAACCGGACGTACCCAAACCGTTTTTTCGGGTCATTCGGGTTGGGTTTTCCGTTCTTCGGTTTCACCCGACGGCAAATATCTGGCTTCATCTTCCATGGATCGCACGATCGGGCTCTGGGATATGGAAACCGGGCGATTACTGGCCCGCTTGGGCGGCCATTCCGAATCGTTGACCAGCGCCGTATTCAGCCCCCGAGGCAGCATGCTGGCTTCGGCTTCCCTTGATCAAACCATCAGACTTTGGGATATCGAGGGTCTATTGTCCATTCAAAAGGGTGAGTTGGAGAAACTGACGCCGAATCTGCTGCGGCGATCCCTGCTCCATTTCGGTTATCGACCTGAAGAAATACGGCTGGTTCCTGAATCACCCATATCGCTGATCGGCATCGACGGATACAGTTTCACCGAACCGGCGCCCCTCGGCTTTCTCGCCTATCCGAAGCCGGCAGGGGTAACGCTGATCGATTGGCTGAAAATTCGCTGATGGCGACGGTCCCGGCGCCTCGGAACCGAATCTTGTTTCTTTTCATCCCATCACCTACAATAGTGTCCAAGTTAGGAAACAACCTTTAAAGGAAACACCATGACCAAAAGCCTTCCTGACAGGGAGCATCTATTCCAGGCCGAACCCAAATCCTTCAGGCTTAAACCCCTGATCATCAAATCAATGGTTACCGCAACGGACCGACCGGACGATTCGGAGCGGGAAAGAAAAAGCCGGGATTGTCCTGACGGAATCAAAGTGCACGGTGCGGCCGACAGCGGCTCTAAAGGAAAAGTCCCGGAAACTACGCGTTGAACGATCTTTCGTGGATTGCCGGCACTCTAAATACAGACTCCGATTGAATCGGGTGAGGAGGTTGGAAATGCCCAAAAGTTTGCCGGGTGTCGATTCTATTTTTCAACAGAAGTCCCAAACCCTTAAACTGACGCCGCTTAGCCTGCGTTCAATGGTCACCGATACCGGGAAGCCTGAAAAGTATCCCTCGGTTCGGGAACCCGTCCGTAATCAAAAGGATCCGGGTAATGAAGACGGCGGGACCCGCGGTGATCGAGTCGGCGCTACGAGGGGAGGCTGCTGATCGGGAACCCATGATTTGTTGTGTCCGCTTGGAAAAAATACGGCCGCGATCCTGAGGCATTGACCTGATTCGAAACGTCGGACGGGCCGCTCGATAAATCTATTGACTGTTAACTGGAATCTACATGCTTTCTTTTCGCCTCCATGCCCCCGATCTCACCGGTAATGTTCTGACCGGGCCTCATGAATTGAAGGTCGGCAAGGGTTTCCTTCGGCCGTTCTCCCACCCCCGGTTGGAATATCGGATTGTGGCAACGCCGGATCACCACAAGGTCCTGGCTCTTGTTCGCGAACGCATGCAACCGGACTGGTATCTTCCGCTACAGAATATGCCGGTCGAGGATGGTATCGGTGTCTTCCCGGAAAAGCCCTTCAAGGATTTCTTGAGGGCCGTGCGACAATGGCCCCTGGATTTTACGGCTGTTCTCTTCGACATGCAAAACAAGAGGTTGGAAATCACCGCCGGGCCTTTGGGCAGCGCGCCGGTCTATCTGTTGCACCGTGAAAACCGTCTTTTCGTTGACTGGGACGTCACCCGCCTTTACCCCTATCTTTCCGCGGCGTCCGCGCTGGACCCGGACCGGGCGCTTCTCTTTCTTTCCGGCAGAGGCGCCGAATACAGTCGTCGGACCATGTTCAAGGACATCTGGTGTCTCACAGCCGGGGCAACCGCCTCATGGCATCCGGCCTCCAACCATTTCGAGGTTCGCTACCCGGAGCCCGAATACCGCCCGGAAGCCCGAGAACTGAAACCGGGCGCCGATGCCCTGGGCGCTTTCCAAGAACTGCTTTCGGCATTGTTGGAACGCCAGTTGGGGACGGATTTCAGCCGCGTGGGCGCTGCCCTTAGCGGCGGCTTGGATTCAGCGATCGTCGCCGCTTCGGCATCTGAACTCGCCGGCGGTGACTTACGAACCTACGGCATTCTGATGACAGGACCGACGCGTTCCGGCCAGGTCTACCGGCGCAATGCCATGATTGCTCGTTGCGGCTTCCTGGATTCTGCCGTCGATGCGCTGGACCACCTCCCGTTCAGCGATGATTCGGATCTACCGCGCAACGGCTGCTTCGTTCCCTGGGAAGAATACTACTACCTGGCCATGACCGCACTCTACCGCAAAGCTCGGCAACATGGCCTCGATACCTACCTGACCGGCATCGGTGGTGATGAGTTGTTCATGCTTGCCTATCACGAATGGCCAAGCGTGGTTCAGGAGACCGTTACCGCCCAACGGCGCAATGCGCGACATTCCTATCCGTCCTTTCTTTCCGATCTTGCCTTGCGTCGGCTCAGGTCTTCTCCTCCGGCGCTCGATCCCGCGCCGCCGGGTCTGGTCTCCGATTCCGCCCGCGATTTTGGCGTCGTGCACGGCAGCCTGTTCTTGAGGCACGGAATTTGGCCGGCCCACCCGCTTGCCACGCCCGAAATGGCCGGCTTCTGTGCGCAACTGCCGGCGGCATTGAGAAAAAACCGCAAGCTGCAACGGGATTTCCTGGTCAAATTGGGATTGGCGCGTGATGTGGTTTATCCGAGGACCACCGAGACCTTCTCCGACGTCATGACGCGTGGCTTCGCCCGTATTGCCCGACCGCGAATAGAGAGCCTGTTCAACTCATCCCGATTGGCGGACCTGGGCTGGATCGATCCGGGCAAACTCCAGGCCGCCTATCGGTCCTATTGTGACCATCCGGAAGACCGGCCGGTACTGCCCCTGCTTGCCGCGGCCAACCTGGAGACCACATTGCGGGTTATCGAAAAAACGCGCGGGGAAAAAGCGCCCTGACGAATAAACATCAGGACTCCGTCAAAGTCAAGCATGAGCCGTTGACAACCCCGAATGGACTCAATTCTTCCCGTGACGGCCTGATAAACCGCCCTTTGATACTCGATTCTTCCCGGGAAGAACAAAACATCTTTCGAGCGAGGGTTGACTCGGTGCCGGATACTCAGATAACAACTTGCAAATTCCCTCCACTTTGACGACATCCTGGTACAGGCAACCGGCACCGGGACGTCGGAATGAAAATATGATACTCTGTTGGAACCCCCGACCGGGCATGATCACCGGAGTAAGGAGCCGGGTCCTTTGACCAATCATAAAATGTATTACCGGATGGGCGAGGTTGCCGAGATGGTGGACCTGGAAGCCCACGTCATTCGTTTTTGGGAGGACAACATTCCTCAACTGGCCCCCAAGAAGAGCCGGGCCGGTCACCGCATCTTCACGCGCGACGACATCGATCTCGTGATGAAGATTAAGCGTTTGGTTCATGAAGAAGGATTCACAATTGCCGGCGTACGCCGCAAACTGGCCGGCGGCGATGTGGGTGAAAAGGCCGAGCCGGCCATGCTCCAACACCGCGTAGCCCATGAGATACGGGAGGTTAAGGGCATCTTGGAAAATGTTTTAAATATGCTTGACCCGTCATAAGCCTTATAGTAGTATTCGCCAAGTCGGAGCGTGGCGCAGTCTGGTAGCGCACTCCCTTGGGGTGGGAGAGGTCGGAAGTTCAAATCTTCTCGCTCCGACCATTCCTCAAAAAAAGAGGATAAGAAAAGCCGCAAGTCGCGGCTTTTTTCATTTTAAGAGACCGCGGGCAGGTGATGTCTCAAGTGACCTTTCCCAGTCCATTTTGTCTACTGGATCTTCTCTTTCAGCCCTCGGCCCTCTTTCCTATTTTCGGCACCCCTGGTAAAATTCAGGCTCGGCTCAGGACATGATTTCAGGAGGTCGCCGATGAGCGAGCACGGTAGTGTCGAAGTAGTTGTCGAGAACGGTGTGGGTTCCGTTATCTTCTTTCATCCCAAAAGCAATTCCCTGCCCGGTCCCCTGCTGCGCGAGATCGCGGACACCATCACCGGCTGCGGTGAGGATGAACGCATCAAGGTAGTGGTTCTGAAGAGCGCCGGTGAACGCGCCTTTTGCGCCGGCGCCTCCTTCAGTGAACTGGTCAACCTGGAAGATGAAAGCCAGGGTAAGGAATTCTTTATGGGTTTTGCGCGCGTCATCCTGGCTGTCAAGAACTGCCCCAAATTCGTCATTGCCCGCGTGCAGGGCAAGGCCATCGGCGGCGGCGTCGGCGTCGCCTCGGCGGCCGATTACACCCTGGCCCATATATCGGCCTCGGTCAAATTGAGCGAGCTTGCGCTGGGTTTGGGCCCGTTCGTGGTGGGGCCCGCCTGTGAACGCAAGTTGGGCACTTCCGCCTTTTCCATTCTGAGTATCGACAACAAGTGGCGGGACGCCGAATGGGCCCATCGACACGGCCTTTATGCCGATGTCTATCCATCCCATGAGGACCTGGACGATGCCGTCAATGCGCTCGCCGCGCAACTGGCAAAAACCAACCCGGAGGCCATGGCCGAACTGAAACGCGTCTTCTGGAAGGGTACCGATCATTGGGACACGCTTCTGGAAGAACGCGCGGAGCATTCAGGGCGCCTGGCCTTATCCCAATTCACCCGCGACGCGATTGCGGCCTTCGCCTCGGGTAAACGCGACTAATTTAATCAAAAGGGCCGGCAATCCTGCCGCCCCGCTGTTGTTTCGATGCTCTCTGTTTCCGTTAGGCCGTGCGACGGCGCTTGTGCAGGATGGCCGCTGCTGTCAGGCGATTGTAAATCGCTAACACTGCCTAGGATACACCCGGAATGGGGCTTTGTCCCAGCGATATGACGACCGGCACCACCATGGGCCCGGTGCCGTTCTCTTCATCGCCGTAGCGCACCATGGCTTCCTGCCGGCATTTCTCAACCGTGGGCGTCAGGGCTTCCAATCCGTCTGTGGTGGGTACCATCAATAAATAGATGAAGATCAGCTCACCTGTATTTTTGTCCGGGATGGAGAACAACAATTCGGAGACGTTCTTCTTGAGGCTGTCTTCCGAAATAAAGGTGTCGTCTTTCAACTCCACCTGGTCCAGGTCCAGTTTTTCCTTCAATTCCGGATCCAAGCACATTTCCAATAAGGGCACCGACACTTCTTTGAAGCTCATGGCCACACGCATAAAATCATCACGAGGATTTTTGGGTTTTCCCGGCATAACTTATTCCCCCGCCCCTACTCTACAATGAATCGGGGTAAAGGCAAGAAGAAAAACACACCCGGGAGATGAGCTGTCGTTCAAGCCGTTCCATATCGCCCGTAAGCCCCGGAGCGTGCTTTCAGAGCAGCGGGTCGCGTGTCGATAATAATATCCGGGACAACTGACGATCGACAGTTCTCCACGAGTTCAGAAACCTTGCAGGAAGGGCAATAGGCCTGTCGCCATGCCTCATTGGGACTCACGTAAGTGAAGGCTTTTGCCGAGACTAGAAAAAACGGGTGCGGGCAATGAACTTCCGTTGTATGATGAGTCTTCATATCGGCCAGAAGGTACGAGTCCACGAGCGTGACGACCGTGGGATTCCCCTAGGGGAAATCGAAACCGAATAGTGCTGGATTACATCCACCCGACACCTTTGCTTAAGTTCAAGACCCAACCCACGTGGAGGCCGTTCACGCTATGAATGCGTCTGAACATATTTTCGATCGGCAGCGCCGGTGCGCCGAAACCTGCCCGGACCATCCGGCTTTGATCTCACCGAAAGACGTCCTGACTTACCGTCAGTTGAATGCCCGCATCCGGCATATGGGCTGTTGCCTGCCCCGTTTGTCGCAAGGTTCGGTGGTCGGCGTCTATCTCGACGATCTGACGGAAACGGCCGCTGCCGCCATGGCCGTTTTGGGAGCGGGTCAGGTTTTTCTGCCCCTGGACCCGGGTTTTCCCGAGTCTCGCCTACGTCACATGGTCGACGCGGCCGAACCCTCTGTCATTCTCACCGCGCCGCATCTCCGCGACCGTCAGGTGATCACGGCAGGCGCAAACACACGCATCGTTACCACGGACGAACAACTCAGTGACAATGCCGCGATCGATCCGGCCGGCCCCGATGCGCCCGCCTATATCACCTTTACCTCGGGTTCCACCGGCCGTCCCAAAGGCATTCTGGGCCGTGTCAAAAGCATCGCCCAGTTTATTCACTGGGAGTTGGAAACATTGAAGCCGGCCCCCGGCATGCGCGGCAGCATGCTCACTACCCCCAGCTTCGACGCCTGGCTCCGTGATCTTTTCGTGCCCCTGTGTTGCGGCGGCACGGTCTGCATCCCCGATAAGGAAACCCTGCTGGACGGCGCGGCCCTGGCCGAATGGCTGGCCGAAATGAGCGTCAACCTGGTGCACTGCGTCCCTTCACTATTCCGCCAACTATTGACCCATCCCAAACCCTGGACCGAGCATTTACAACACATCTTCCTGGCCGGTGAGCCGCTGTTACCGGCCGATATCGACGCCTGGATAAAGCAACACGGCGAGGGAACCCGGCTCTATAATCTCTACGGACCGTCCGAAACCACCATGGTGCGGTTCTGCCATCCGGTTCGCCCGCAAGACCGCAACCGCAAACTGGTTCCCGTGGGCAAACCCATCCATGACACCCGGCTTGAACTGTTGGACGGGAACGGCAAACCTGTTCCGCGGGGTGAATTGGGTTTTGTCCATATATGCACCACTTACGCTACCCTGGGTTATCTGGACCCGGGCCGGACCAGGGAAAAATTCCGCCTCGATCCCGTAACCGGCGAAACCATTTACAACACCGGTGATCATGGACGTCTCGATGACGAGGGCCTGTTGGAAATCCTGGGTCGCGCCGATCGTCAGGTCAAGATACGCGGCGTACGCGTTGAGCCGGGCGAGGTGGAGAACTGTCTCAGCCGCCATCACGCCGTTACTGCCTGCGCCGTCGTTGCCCGCCCCGCGGAGACGGGACTCGAACTGGCAGCCTTTACTGTTGTTAAGGGATCGGTAACCCCCGGGGAACTGCGGCAACACCTGGCCCGCCTGTTGCCACCCGCCATGGTGCCCAACCGCTACGGCTGTCTGGAGCGCCTGCCGCGTCTGCCCAACGGTAAGGTCGATTACAAGGCTCTGGTCGAAGAAAAACCCGTCTGGCCGGAAGCCCCGAACGCCGATACGCCTCGAAACCAAACCGAAACCGTCATCGCCGAGATCTGGCAACGGGTGCTGGGCGGCGATCCGGTCGGCATTCATACTCACTTCTTCGAAGCCGGCGGTCACAGCCTGCTGGCCGCATCCGTGATCTACGCAATCAACCAACGCTTCGGTACGGGCCTGGGTTTAAGACACCTGTTCGACTACCCCACGGTGGCGCAACTGGCCGACTTGATTGGTCAGGCCCCGCTGTTGACCGAATCGTCCGCACCGCCCGTTCTAGCCGAGGACAAGGAAGGCGGCCTTTCCTATGGCCAGGAGGCAATGTGGTTGCTGAACCAACTGCAAAACGGACCGGCCTACCTGATGCCGCTGGTGTTTCATTGCCGGGGAAAGTTGGACACGGACGCCCTGCGCCGTGCGGTGATTGCCGTGGCCGTGCGCCATCCCGTACTCGCCCGGCGGATCTCGGCTGTAGGCGGCAGCCCTCGCGTGGTTGCCGAGGATGCCCACGGCATCCCCGTCCGCGTCCACCCGTTGCCGGAAGATTTGGAGCGGGAAGCCCGGGTGAGGCTTGTCGAAGAAATCGCCTGGCGTCCCATCGACCTGACTTCGGAGCCGCCCCTACGCGTGGAAGTTCTGACCGCCGAGGATGAGGCCTGGTTGATCATCACCAAGCACCATATCGCCTCCGATGAACGATCCATGACCCTGTTCCAGGAGGAGTTAAGCGCCGCCTACGCCGCCGCGCTGCACGGCGCCGATGCCGACCTGCCCGCGTTACCCTCTACCTACAATCGCTTCGTCCGACAACAGCGCGAAGCCTTCAAGGGCGAAGAAGGCCGGCGACTTTTGGACTGGTGGCGCAACCGCTTGCACGACGCCCCCGAATGCATTGCCCTGCCTATCGACAAACCCCGCCCGGCGCGACGCTCCGGCGGCGGCGCGCGGCATCACTTTCAAATTCCACCGCGCTTGGCCGGGGGGTTAAAGAAGGCTTCCGACGAAGCGGGCGCCACATCCTTCTTGGGCTTGTTGGGCGTCTTCGCCGCCTTCCTCTCCCGCTTTAACGGGGACCGGGACGTGGTGATCGGCATTCCGGTCAGTCTGCGCGAGGGCGGGCCCTTTGAATCGCTGATCGGTTTATTCGTTACGACCATGCCGCTACGCTTCAATGTCGGGGCGATGAACGATATCGCTGCTTTGATCAGAGAGACCAAAAACACTTTTCTCGACGGCATGGATCACCTGGTCCCGCTGGAGAAACTGGTGGAAACCGTCAACCCTCCTCGCGAAAGCGCCTGGAACCCCGTGTACCAGGTATCGCTGGTCTACCACGGAAACCGGAGCGCCGGCTTCAACCTGCCGGGCGTCACCTGTACGCGTCATGCACTGACCCACCAGGGCGCCAAGCTGGATCTGCAACTGGTCGTCGCGCCGTCCGCGGAAGGCTTCGATTGTTCCTTTAAATATAGTACCGACCTGTTCACGCCGGAAGCCGTGACCCGACTGGCCGACAATTTCCTGGCCGACATGGAAGCCCTGCTCAGCGGCGGTGAACCTTTGGAGGTTGTGTCTTTACCCCAACCGGTTTCCCTTCCGGCATCCGCGCCGGAACTTCCCCAAACCGGCCTCCAAGGCCCCGTCGAGCAAAAACTGGCGGTGATCTTCGGCCGAGTGCTGCAATTGGAAACGGTCGGGCGACACCAGGACTTTTTTGCTTCCGGCGGGCACTCCCTGTCGGCCATGCGGGTGGCGGCGCAAATCCGAGAGTCCTTCAACGCCGCTGTTTCCATCCGCGACCTCTTCGAAAGGCCCACCGTCGCCGGACTGGCGCTCCTTCTGGAGGAAAACGAGATGGGCGCGGAACAGATCGTTCTCGAAGAACCGCGAGGGGACAACCTGCCGGTTACCGCCGCCCAACGCAGGCTGTGGGTGCTGGACCGCCTGGGCGCCGGCGGTGCCTACGTGGTGCGGCAGAACCTGCGCCTGCGCGGCCCCCTGAATATTGGCGCCCTGGAAAGCAGCCTGGCCGACCTCCAAAGACGGCACCCCATCCTAACCGCCCATTTCCACCTGGAAGACAATACCCTGGTGCAGCAATTGGAACCCTCGCTGACCGCGACGCTACGTCAAGTCGACCTTCGCGGCATGGCGCCGGCGGAACAGGAAGCCGAATGCAAACGGCGCTTGAACCTGGCCAAGGATGAACCCTTCAACCTGGCCGAGGGCCCGCTGATCCGCGCCACCCTGTTGAAGCTATCCGACCAATTACACCACCTGCTGGTCACGGTACACCACATCGTCTGCGACGATCGGGGACGTTCCATCATTGCCGCCGGACTGGCGGAACGCTACGGCGCTCATTGCAAGGGCGACACCGCACCGGTCGAGGCGCCTCGCCCCGATTTCTGGGACTATGCACATCAACAGGAAAAACACCTGTCGGCCGGCCGCTACGAGGCCCTGCTGGAGACCTGGCGGCAACGTTTGCAAGGTCTGCCGCCTCTGTTGATGTTGCCGTGGGACAAACCCAGACCCACCGTCCCCACCTGGCAGGGGGGACGCACCGCCAGGTCCATGAAAGGCGATGCAGCGACAAACTGGCGATCCCTCGGCCACGCCCATGAAACGACGCCGTTTATGAGTTTTCTAGCCACGTTCGCGGTGCTGTTGTCCCGTTACAGCGCCTCCCGCGATATTGCGATCGGCGTTCCGGTCACCAACCGCAACCGGCCCGAGTTGAAGAATCTCATGGGCACCCTGGCCAACACCGTGGTCATGCGCATGGACCTTTCCGACAACCCCACCTTCTCCCAACTGTTGGCGCGCACCCGCTCGACCGCCCTGGAAGCCTACGCCCTCGCGGAGGCGCCCTACGAGAATCTGATCGACGTGCTTAAACCCGATCGTACGCCCGGTCACAACCCGCTCTTTCAGGTCATGCTGGTCTACCGCGACAGCACCGGCAAGGCGCCTTCCTTCCATGGATTGCAAACCGAACCCATTCGCCATCCCCTGCAACGCGCCAAGTTCGATCTGACCCTGGTGGTGGAGGACAATGATCCCGACTTTGCCACTCGCTTCATCTTCAGTAAGGACCTCTTCAAGGACGAAACCCCGGCGCGTCTGCTGCTGCACCTGCATAACCTGACAGCAGCTTTCACCCGGACCCCCGACACGCCGGTGGACGCGGTTTCTCTGTTGAACGATGAAGAGCGCCGCCGCATTCTCGTCGACTGGAACGCGAGCCGAACGGGGCCGCTGCCCGCACCCGCGCTACACCTGCTGTTCGAAGAGCAAACGCGCAGAACACCCGACGCGGTCGCCCTGGTCACGGAACAGACCCAACTGACCTACGCGGCGCTCGATACTCGCGCCAACCAGATCGCCCATTACCTTATAGAAAGAGGCGCCGGCCCTGAAACCACGGTCGGCATCTGCCTGGATCGCGACGCCGAACTGATCGTCGCCTTGCTGGGCACGCTCAAGTCCGGTGCGGCTTATGTTTCACTCGATCCCACCTATCCGCGCGACCGCATTGCTTTCATGGCGCGTGACTCCGAACTGCATCTACTCATCGCCCGCGACACCTTCCATGAGGACGGTCCGCCGGTCATTGAACCCGCGATGATTCACCATGAAAATCGGAACGCTCCGCCCTGTCGCAATCAACCCGACCACCTTGCCTACATACTCTATACCTCCGGTTCCACGGGCGTGCCCAAGGGCGTGCTGATACCACATCGCGGTCCCCTGGCTTTGATCGATTGGGCCCGGCGTCACTTCAGCAGCCGGGAATTGCAAGGCGTCCTGGCCGGAACCTCCACCTGCTTCGACCTGTCCGTATTCGAGATCTTCGTTCCCTTGAGCAGCGGGGGAACCGTCATCCTGGTCGAAAACGCACCGTCTCTTCCCAAGTTGAAAGCCGCCTCGCGCGTGACCCTCATCAACACGGTGCCGTCGGCGATTACCGAACTGGATAAGAGCGGCGGCATACCGCGCTCGGTAATCACCATCAACCTGGCCGGAGAACCTTTGCGCGGCGACCTGGTCCGCGGACTGTTCGCCGGCAAACAGGTTCAATCCGTCTATAACCTTTACGGCCCGTCGGAAGACACCACCTATACCACCTGGTTTTCGGCAAGTCACGACGACCCGCGTGAACCGGGCATCGGTAAACCCATAGATCACACGCGCACCTATATCCTGGACGGCTCCGGCCAACCCGTGCCGCCGGGGGTGATCGGTATCCTATTCACCTCGGGTAGCGGACTTGCGCGAGGATATCACCAACGGCCCTCCATGACCGCCGCTCGTTTCATTCCGGATCCCTTCTCGCCCCAACCGGGCGGCCGTCTTTATGACACCGGGGACCTGGCCCGGTACCGCGTGGACGGTTCCATAGAGTTCCTGGGGCGTCGCGACCATCAGGTCAAACTGCACGGTTTCCGCATCGAGCTTGGCGAGATCGAGGCGGTGTTGGACAACCACCCCGCTGTAGCCATGGCCGCGGTTCTGGTCCAGGATGAACGTTTGGTTGCCTGGATCGCCCTCCACGAAACACCGCCGCAAACCCCCTGCCTATTGGGCGGGGACAGCGAAATCGCCTCTTTTCTGGGGGCCGGGCTGCCTCATTACATGGTGCCCCGTGTGATAGTTGCATTGGAATCCCTGCCGCTGAACCCCAACGGTAAGATCGATCGCGGCAAACTGGCCGGTTTCCGGCCGCCCGCTGCCGAACGCGTCGATGATGACGTCGAAATCACCGGCACGCCTACCGAACGCGCCCTGGCGGCGATCTGGAGCCGCGTTTTGGGTTTGGACCGTGTGGGCCTGAAGGAAAACTTCTTTGAACTGGGCGGCGACAGCATCCTGGCCATTCAGGTCGCGGCACGAGCCGCCGAGAAGGGCATCCATATCCACTCACGGGACCTCTTCCATCGGCAGACCGTGCTGGAACTGGCCGCCGCCGCTCGCGAGCACCGGGAGAGTCCGGCCGAACAGGGTCGCATTACCGGCGAGGTGCCGCCCGGGCCCATTCAGCGTTGGCTGATGGAACTCGCCGGCGGCGTGCCCCACCATTTCAATCAGGCGCGGCTCTTCCGCGTGCAACCGAACCTTGACTCGGGCCGCCTCCAACAAGCCCTGGACGGCCTGCTGGAGCACCACGACATGCTGCGCCTGTGCACCGGGGAACGCAACGGCCAGGTGATTCTGTACCTGCCCGACGCCATCCCCGAGGTGCCGCTGACGGTGCATGACCTGTCACGTGAGACCGGCTGGAAACAAAAACTCAAAGAGATCGGCACGGATCTGCACGCCGCCATGGACTTGCGCCGAGGACCGGCCTTGCGCGCCGCGCTATGCCGCACCGGCTTGGATGAGGACCGCCTGTTGTTGGTGGGTCACCACCTGGCCGTGGACGGCGTCACCTGGCAGATTCTCATCGAGGATCTGGTCACCTTGTACCGGGGTGGTCTGAATACCGACCTGCCACCCAAAACCAGCGCCTTCCCGACCTGGTCAGCCGTGCTTCCCGGCCTGGCCGCCTCGCCCGAACTTCGTCAGGAAATCGGATATTGGACCGAACCGGCACGCCAGTTGGTGCGCCCTCTACCCGTGGACCTGCCCGGCGACCCATCACGCAACACCCAGGGCACCCTGGCCAGGGTCAGTGTTTCCCTGGACCCTGAGACGGCCCGCAAACTGTTGCAGCAAGCGCCCGCCGCCTATCATACCCGCGTGGATGATCTGCTGCTGACCGCGCTGGCCATGGCGCTGCATCGCTTCACGGGTTACCGCGCCAACCTTGTCGATCTGGAACGCCACGGCCGGCATCTGGTCGGCGATATGAATCTGTCGCGCACCGCCGGTTGGTTTACCAATCAGTTTCCGCTGCTGTTGCATGTTTCCGAGGGCGACATGGGCGCGGTCATCAAGGCCGTCAAGGAACAGATTCGCGGCGTACCTTGTCAGGGCGCGGGTTACGGCGTGCTGCGCTGCCTGGACCCCGAGCGGGCGGGACAACTGGAAGCCATGCCCCAGGCCGAGGTGGTTTTCAACTACCTGGGCCGCTACGATCGACTGCCGACCAGGGCGCCGGTGATCGGTATTGCCGGGGAAGCCACGGGAGCGAACCGGGATCCCAATTTGAGACGCGCACACCTGATCAGCATCAACGGCTTTGCTACTGAAAACGGTTTGCGCTTCAGTTTCGGTTACAGCAAAGCAGTCCACCGGAGGACAACTGTCGCCGGTTTTGCCCGCGCCTTCATCGGGGCCCTTGAAGAACTGGTACGCCACTGTTGCAATCTGGAGGCGGGCGGCCTCACTCCTTCCGATTGCCCCGAATTGAATTTGGACCAGGACGCGCTCGATCGCCTCCTGGAACAACTGAAAGCCGGACCTCGCGGCATCGAAGCCGTCTACCCGCTTTCGCCCATGCAAGGCGGCATGCTGTTCCACACCCTGCTGCATCCCGACTCCGGTTTCTACTGCCAGCAGTGGTGCTATCCGTTGGCGGAGGGCCTAGACCCGGTCGTCTTGCGCGACGCCTGGGAATCGGTAGTACTGCGCAACGAGGTGCTGCGTACCCGTTTCGTAACCCGGGGCGTTCCTCAACCGCTCCAGGCGGTCTGCACCCGGACGCATCTGGATTGGCGCATGACCGAAACCATGGATGAAGACACCCTGGAAAACTTCCTGGCCGTGGATCGCCGCGAACGATTCCAATTGGACGAACGCCCCGCCATGCGCGTCACCCTGGTTCCGCGAACCGATGGTTCTTTCCTAATGATATGGACACATCACCACCTCTTATTGGACGGTTGGTCGGTCCCGCTGATCATGAGCGAGTTGCGTCGCATCTACAACGACCTGAAAGCGGAGCGTGAACCGTCGCCTTCTCGCCGCCGCCCCTTCCGTAACTACATCGCCTGGCTGCACCGGAGATCGCCGGCCGAGGACGAACATTTCTGGCGCGCGGAGTTAGCCGGTTTCACCGAACCGACACCCCTGCCGGGAGGCCGTGACAGTGATGAGAAGGTGGAGGCGGACGACGCCATAGAACTGCGCCGAAGCCTGCCGTCGGAAGCCTCGGCCAACCTCCGCACTCTGGCCAGACGTCATCGCCTGACCATGAATACCCTGGTCCAAGGGGCTTGGGCGTTGGTGCTGGGATGCTACAGCGGCAAACGGGATATCCTCTTCGGCGCCACCGTTTCCGGTCGGCCGGCCGAACTGCCGGGCGCCGAGACCATGACCGGCTTGTTCATCCAAACTATTCCCGTACGTGTGAAACTGCCGGGCAGCGCACGTCTCATCCCCTGGCTGCTCACCTTACAGGAAGACCTGGCGGAACGAGAAACCCACGGCCACGCGGGCCTGGCCCAAATCCAGGGCTGGAGTGAACTGGGACCCGGCCATGCGCTGTTGGAAAGCCTCTTTCTCTTCGAAAACTATCCACCCGCCGCATCTCCCGGTAAGCAGGATCATCTGAAGCCGGGACGTGGCCGGGTGACCGAGCGCACCAACTACCCGCTGGCCCTGTTTGCCTCGGCGCGCAAGGAACTGCGTCTGAAACTGGTCTTTCAGCCGGACCGCATCGACCCACAGATCGCCGCGCAACTTCCCGACAAGTTGATCGGACTGTTGACGCGCATGACCCGGCAACCCGACGCCAGGCTGTTTGAATTAAGCCTGCTGGACGAAAACGAACGATTCCGCATCCTGGAAGGCTTCAACGAGACCGGCGCGGCCTTTCCCTCCGAACAACCGCTGCACCGCTTGATCGAGGAAACCGTCAATAAATTCCCGAATGAGACCGCCCTGCTTTGGGACAAACGAAGTCTTACCTACCGGCAACTGGATACCAGGGCCAACCAACTGGCCCGCTTACTCGTAGAGCGCGGCGTCACCCCGGAAACACCGGTGGGCATCTGCTTGGAACGCGGCGGCAGCATGGTTATCGCTCTGCTCGCCGTTTTGAAGGCCGGCGCCTGTTACGTGCCGCTGGACCCGGCTTTTCCCTCCGCCCGTCTCGCTTATATGCTGCAAGCCGCCGAGGCGCCTCTTGTGATTACTACAACGGAAAGCGCGGCGCTTCTTCCGCAAGGAACACCGACGGTACTGCCGGACCAGGTGAATCTGGACGAATATGCCGCTGAGGCACCCGACATCCCAACCCATGCCGATAACCGGGCTTACATCATCTTCACCTCCGGCTCCACCGGCAAACCCAAGGGCGTACAGGTATCGCACCGCGCTCTGGTCAACTTCCTGACCTCCATGAGCCGACGCCCGGGCCTGGCGCAAGACGATACGCTGCTGGCGGTGACCACGCTGTCCTTCGACATTGCCGGGCTGGAACTATTCCTACCGCTGCTGGTCGGGGCGCGCCTGGTCATTGCCGGCCGGATCGATGTCATCGACGGCGCCCGCCTGCTGCAACTGATCCGCGCCCATGCCGTCACCGTCATGCAGGCGACGCCGTCCACCTGGCGATTCGTCGCCGCTGCCGCCGCCGGCAATTTCCCCAAGCTGAAGGTTCTCTGCGGCGGCGAAGCCCTGCCCGCCGATCTTGCTCAAACATTGAACGGCTCCTCCCTATGGAATGTCTACGGCCCCACGGAAACCACCATCTGGTCCACCGTCTATGAGGTAACCCCCCTGGGCGCGCACGCATCCTGCGTGCATGCAAACCGAGAATCGCCCCAAGGGCGAGGCGAGGCGGATCAAGGGGCGAAGGACTCAAGGCAACCCAGCAGCGCCCGGAATATGAACACTCGGGATTGGATCATAAGCATCGGCAAACCCATCGCCAACACCCGTATCGCCATACTCGACGATCAATTGGAACCGGTACCCGTCGGCGTAACCGGCAACCTGTTCATCGGCGGCAGCGGTCTGGCCTTGGGTTACCTGAACCAGGGGGCATTGACAGCCGGGGCTTTCCTGCCCGACCCGCACGGCGGCAGGCCCGGTGAACGCATCTACCGCACCGGCGATCTGGCCGCCTGGTTGCCCGACGGCAACATCCGCTTCCTCGGCCGTGCCGACCACCAGTTGAAGCTACGCGGTTACCGCGTCGAGCCGGGCGAGGTCGAGGCCCTGCTGACCCAATGTCCCGGCATCGACCGCGCGGTGGTCATCCTGCGCGAACTGGACGGCGAAGCGCGTTTGGTGGCCTACCTGGTCTGCGAGCCCGGCGCCGTGCAACCGGGCCTCGCTCAGGTCCGCAAACAACTGGCCGCGAGCCTGCCCCATTACATGATCCCCGTGGCCTATCTCTTCCTGGAGGCATTACCCATGACACCCAACGGCAAACTGGACCGGAACGCCCTGCCCGAACCGGAACTGGTGCCGGCCGGCAACCGCGACGCCGCCGCCGGCCCGCTCAACGAAACGGAAAGCAAAGTCGCCGCGATCTGGACCGGCGTATTGGGTGTCACCGGCGTGGGCAGGCAGGACGGGTTCTTCGACCTCGGGGGACACTCGCTGCATCTGGTGGCGGTGCATGGAAGCTTGCAAGATCGTTTCGGGGTTCAGTTCCCCCTTGTCGAACTGTACCGTCACCCCTCTTTGCAGGATCTGGCCCGCTATATGGACAGCCTGCAAGAGGGCGACACCGGGCGGCAAACGGTGACCCACCGCGCCGAACAACGTCTTAGTCGTCGAGACGGCATGCGCAAGCGCCGCAACATGCGCCGAAAAAATAAATGAGGCCCGTATATGGATGAAGATCGAGACGACCTGGAAGCCGACGAACCCGCTGCAAACGACAACGCGATCGCCGTCATCGGCATGGCCTGTCGTTTCCCGGGGGCAGAGAGTCCCGATGCCTTCTGGCAGAACCTGAAAAACGGCGTCGAGGGTGTGCGCACCTTCAGCGATGCCGAGTTGGCCGCCTCCGGTATCGGCCGCGAAGTACGACGCCGACCCAACTACATACCCGCCCGCGCCGTGCTGGACAATGTGGACCGGTTCGACGCGGCTTTTTTCGGCATCTCGCCCATCGAGGCGAGCATCATGGACCCGCAACAACGGCTGATGATGGAATGCGCCTGGCACGCGCTGGAGGACGCCGGCTACGCGGGCCGGCATCAAGACGCGTCGATCGGCGTCTTTTTGGGCGCCGGTCCCAATAAGTACCGCAAGGCGAACCTGGATAGTAACCCTCACTTACAGCAAACCATGGGTTACTTCCCGCTGTGGTTCGGCAACGATCGCGAGTTTCTGCCCACGCGCATCAGCTTCAAGCTGAACCTGCAAGGCCCGAGCTATAACGTACAAACCGCCTGTTCCACCTCGTTGACGGCAGTACACGTTGCCTGCCAGAACCTGTTATCGGGCGAATGCGACATGGCCCTGGCCGGCGGGGTGCATGTGACCGTGCCCGTCAAGGCCGGTTATCACTACCGCGAGGGCTCCATCTACGCGCCGGACGGGCATTGCCGCCCCTTCGACGCTAAAGCCGGGGGTACGGTGCCCGGTCAAGGTCTCGGCGTGGTGATGTTGAAGCGTTTGGAAGAAGCCCTGGAAGATTGCGACCGCATTCACGCCGTGATCCCGGGCTCGGCCGTCAACAACGACGGCGCGCGCAAGCTCACCTACACCGCGCCGTCCGTGGACGGCCAGGCGGAGGTGATCACCGAAGCGCTGACGGTTGCCGAGGTCGGCGCGGACGAGATCGATTACGTGGAAACCCACGGCACGGCCACGCCCATGGGTGATCCCATCGAGATCGCCGCGCTGACCAGGGCTTATCGGGAGTTCACCGACCGCAACGGTTACTGCGCATTGGGCTCGCTGAAATCGAACCTGGGCCATATGGAAGCAGCGGCGGGCATCGGCGGGCTGATCAAGACCATCCTCAGCCTCGAGAACCGACAGATGCCGCCCAGCCTGCACTTTCACTCGCCCAACCCTGAGATCCGCTTCGATGAAACACCGTTTCGGGTGAACGCGGAACTCGCGGATTGGCCCGCAACGCCGGGCAGGCCGAGACGCGCCGGGGTGAGTTCTTTCGGCATCGGCGGCACCAACGTGCACATGATCGTGGAAGAAGCGCCGGAGCAACCTGGAGGAGCTTGGGAAGAACGAACGCGTGTCTTCCCGTTATCCGCAAGAACGCCGACGGCGTTGAATCGATCGGCCGAGAATCTGGCCGATTTCCTGGAAGCGCGTCCTGAACTGAACCCCGTCGATGCAGCTCATACGCTGATTACGGGCCGTGCCCAATTCACCCACCGACGCTTCGCCCTAGGGCGGACCCTCTCCGAAGCGGCAACCTACCTGCGTCAAACCGACAATTCTCACGCCTTGGCCGCCGGCGTCGAGGAACCGCCGGTCGCGTTTCTCTTTTCCGGCCAGGGGGCGCAGTTCCCGGGTATGGGCCGGGATTTGTATGAGTGCGAAGCGGATTTCCGCGAACTGGTGGATCGTTGCGCCGCCTTGCTGGAACCTCGGCTGGACTTGGATATCCGCAACGTTCTCTTCTCAATCGATGACGCGCCCGACATTCACCAAACCGCCCTGGCCCAGCCCGCGCTTCTGGTCATTGAATACGCCCTGGCGACCTGGCTGATGAACCGTGGCATCCAGCCACGCGCCCTGATCGGTCACAGTATCGGCGAATATACCGCTGCTTTGTTGGCCGGCGTCTTCAGCCTGGAAGATGCCCTGACCCTGGTTTGCGAACGCGGGCGCCTGATGCAACAAATGCCGCCGGGCAAGATGCTTGCGGTGTTCCTTTCGGAGGAGGCGGTCAAGCCCTATCTCTCGCCCAGGGTGGAATTAGCGGTCGTCAACGGCCCGGAACTCTGTGTTCTGGCCGGCGATCCCGACGCTATCGATGCCCTTGCCGAGGAGCTTTCGGTCGGGGGCGTTGCCACGAGTCTCCTGACCACATCCCACGCCTTCCATTGCTATCTGACCGAGGAGGCGCTGGAACCGTTCCGCCGGGCGTTTCAAAACATCGAACTCCATCCGCCCAAACTGCCGTTTCTTTCCAATGTCAGCGGCGATTGGATTACCGACGAACAGGCCGTGGACCCCGACTACTGGGTCCGTCACCTGCGGGGCACGGTGCGCTTCCACCAGGGCGTGACGCGGCTCTGCGCCGAACTGGAGCCCGTGCTGCTGGAAGTGGGTCCCGCCGGTGCGCTCACCAAAAACATTCGCCATGACAAGAACCTGATCCATCGCGGCGCCGTTGCGGCCATGCGCCATCCCAAACGGAAAGCGGCCGACGATGTGGTGCTGATGGAAGCCGTCGGCGCCTTGTGGCAACGCGGTGTGAGCATAAACTGGACGGCAATCCAAGGAACCGGCCGCATCACCACGCTTCCCGGCTACGCGTTCGATGACGAGCGCCATTGGGTGGAACCCAAGGGCCTGAACGAAAAACCTCGAACTGAAACCGATCGAAAGCCGTGCGAGCCGAAGGATTGGTTCCACCAACCCGCCTGGCGCGAGTTGGAAGAAACCCGGCCCAAGTCTCTGGAGAAGCATTGGCTGATCTTCGCGGACGACAGCGGCACGGCCCTGCAATTCGCAACGGAAGCGCGACGCGAAAACCAAACCGTACTGACCGTGCGGCGCGGTCCCGCCTTCAAGGATTGCGGCAACGGCTGCTTTGAAGTCAACCCCGCCCGCCCGCAAGATTTCCATGGCCTGGTGCAAAACCTGGGTTCGGACATGCCGCGCCGCCTGGTGCATGCCTGGAGCCTGGACGTGACGGACCCGGACACGGCCCGCGACCTGTGTTTCTACAGCATCGCCTACCTGGCCCGAGCCCTGAGCCGGCAATCCGGCGAGGACCGCCGACTGGATATCCTCACTCGTAACCTGCACAAGGTTGCCGAGAGCGATCCGGTCAAGCCCTTACAAGCCCTAATCATGGGTCCGCTGCACGCGGTGAAACGCGAACTGCCCGCCCTGACGTGTTACAACCTGGACCTGGACGAGGCCGCGAGCCGGTCGCCCCTCCCCTGGCTGCAAACCGAGACGGAAGGCCCGGTTACCGCTGTTCGCAACGGCAAGCGCTTCCTGCAAACCTATGAACGCGTTGAAGCGGACCAATTGAAGGGCAAACCCCTAAATGACGGACAAACCTGGCTGATCACCGGCGGTTTGGGCGCCGTCGGCATGGAGTTGGCGCGTCATCTGGCCGAAACCGGCCCCGTCAACCTCGCTTTGACCACCCGCGCCGATTTTCCCAAGCGCGAGGATTGGCCTCAAATCCTGGCCGGAACCAAACCGATCGCCGCTCCCCAAATAAAGCCGATACCGGCTCTTCCCGAACTTGACGACCTGCTTCGGGAAAGCCAGGAGCGATATCGAACGGAATTGGACGTGAAGGGCGCACATGCGTATCCCGGGCTGGAAGCGTCGCTATGGTCCCTGGCCGGTTGTATGGTCTTCGATCTCTTACAGCGAGCCGCGCCGGGTTTCCAACCGGGCGCTCGCTTCCAACGGCAGCAATTGGTCGACGCCCTGAAGCCGGCCCCGCGCTTCGACAAGTTCCTGACCTACTTCCTGAACTTGCTCCAGCGACAGGGCTTGATCAGCGTGGAAGGAAACAATCTCACCGTGGTCGCCCAACCCGACGCCGCTCCCGCCGATCTCCTGGCCGAAACCATCGAGCGCTATCCCATGTTCACCGGCAAGTTGGAACTGCTGGCGCATTGCGCGGCCCGCTACTCCGATGCCCTCAGCGGCGAGATCCCCGCGATTTCCGTACTCTACCCCGACGGTGATCCCGAGTTCATGACCGGCTTCGAACGCCGCACCGCGCCGCACAGTTACAAGCGTATCCAGGTCCGTCAGGTTCGTGATCTTGTGACAGCCATGGCGCAACAGTCAAAGGATCGGCCCCTGCGCATCCTGGAGGTAGGCGGCGGCAACGGCGGTCTGACCCAGGTGGTTGCCCCCGCGCTTCAAGGCCGCAACGTGCGCTATACCTTTACCGACCTGGGCACAAGTTTCGTGCGCCGCATGGAGGCCCGCGCCGCCGAGCAAGGCTACGATTTCATGGACTTCGCCACGCTGGATATTACTCGGGAACCCGACGAACAGACGGTCGATTGCTATGCCTACGACTTGGTGCTGGCCCATAACGTGATCCACGCGACGCCCGACCTGGCCGAAACCACCGGTCACCTGCGCAAGTTATTGAGGCCCGGCGGTCTGATCTGCATCACCGAACACACCCCGGCGCTACCCTGGACCGACATGATCTGGGGCCTGGCCGAGGGCTGGTGGTACTTCGAGGACGATCGGCAATTCACGCCCCTGGTGGATGCGGCGCACTGGACCCGGGTATTGACCGGGGTGGGTTTCGCCGATGTAGAGGCCTGGCCGCAAGACCCCGAGCAAAGCCGCCAATGGGATTCCGTGCTGATGATCGCCCGCCAACCGGAACACCCGGACACGGACCATTACCGGACCTGGCAAACTGCCTGCGCACGGGAAGAAGAAACGAATTTGCGCGAAACCCTCTACCGTCTCCGTGACCTGGAACGCATGGGGGCTCCAGTCCAAGTCTATCGGGCCGATGCCGCCGACCGCGAGGCCATGGCGACCGCCGTTCAGGCAATCCGCGAGCGTTTCGGGAAGATCGACGGCGTCATCCACGCGGCCGGGGTGCTGGACGTGGCTACCTTCCAACGGCTGAACCGGGGCGCAACCGATGCCATGTTTGCGCCCAAGTTGGACGGCGCCATGAACCTGGCCGAGTTGCTGCGTGACGATCCCCCGCAACAGGTCGCATTATGCGCCAGCATGAGCGGCATCCTGGGCGGTTTCGGCATGAGCGCCCACGCGGCGGCCAATGCCTTTTTGGATGCCTTTGCACATAGCGATGCCTTCGGCCCGAACACCCGTGTCACCGCGATCGACTGGGATGCCTGGAATGAAATCGGCCAGGCGGTGGATAGAGCGCGTGAGGAGGGGCTCAAGAACCCGGATCATCCCTTACTGAAGCGAGCGTACACGGACGGCGAGCGCCTTATTCTTGCCGGTATCTTGGACGCCCGCCACCACTGGGTACTCGACGAGCATCGCCTGGACGGCAAGGCGCTGTTGCCGGGAACCGCCTACCTGGAACTGGCGCGCGCCGCCTACAACCACCACGCGGGCGACGGTCCGGTAACTATCGGCGATGTTTTCTTCCTCAAACCCATGACGGTCGCCGATGATATCCCCGTGGAACTGCGCGTGGTCCTCCGGCTTGGGAAGGAAACTCTCGCCTTCAGCATCTTCAGCGCGCCCATCGACACTGACAACTGGACCGAACACGCACGCGGTCGGGTGGGACCGGGCCGGCCGCTGGGTACGGTCGATCCGGCAAGTCTGGAAGCCGGCTGCGGCGGCCCGACGCGGGAGATTGTTCGCGGCAAGTCCGGCGGTTTCCTCAGCTTCGGTCCGCGCTGGCGCAACCTGCAACGCGTCCGCGAGGGACATGGTCGCGGCATCGCTTACCAACGCCTGCCGGACGAGGTGCGCGACGATGTCACCCGTTTCGGCCTCCATCCCGCCCTCTTGGATTCCGCCACCGGTTTCCTGGCTCCCATCCGCAAGCAGGGCGTCCTGCCCTTCGCCTACGCGAAACTGACCGTGGACGGCGCGCTGCCGGCAGAGTTGATGAGCTATGCCCGCGATATCGGCAGCGCCGACGAACCCGCTTACGATGTGACCGTCTTCGAACCCTCCGGCAAGGTGCTGGTGGAAGTAGAGGGTTTCAGCCTGCGCCGAGCGGAAGTAACCCGAAGTTCGAAACCCGCAACAGAAGCAACCGGGCCGATGCGTCCGGGCCAAGATGAACTGCTCATCCGCCTCGATCGCACCGGCGCCGATCTGAACGGCAACCTGACCGGCAGCGTCATCACGGCGGGCAGCGGCGTCCACGGCATCCCGGCGGGCGGTCGCTTGACCCTGCAACCGCAAGCATCACCGGAACCGCCTGCCGGCTCGCCCGAGTTGGGACCGGTATTGGACTACGGCCTGACCAGGCGACAGGGCCGCGCGGTCTTCTCCATGCTGTCGGGAGATTCACGGCCTCAGGTTCTGGTCTCCACAAAGCACTTGGAAGACAGGTTGCAAAGTGTCGGCAACCTACAGGCCCAACCAAAGAAACAGCAGAAACCCGAACAAACATCGACATCCGGCGGCAGCCTGCTGGACCGCATCGGCGCGATCTGGGAAACCTACCTGGGCCGCAAGCTGGGACCGGACGAGGACTTTTTCGACCATGGCGGCGATTCCCTGCTGGCCATTCAAATCGTCGGCAAATTGAAGGCCGAACTACCCGAGGCGGCCGAATTGACCCCGCACAGCCTGCTCAACGCACCCACCATCCGCAGCCTGACCCAATGGATCGCCGCCGGCGACACCGGCGAGGCCGAGGGCCCCATCCTACTGGCCGAGGGCGTTGCGGGCCGTGAACCCATCTTCCTGATCCACCCGATCGGCGGCCAGGTGTTCTTCTACCGGGACCTGGCCAAACGACTGGGCGCCTATCGACCCGTCTACGGCATCCAGGCGGCGGGTCTGGACGGCAAAACGACGCCGCTTACGGACATCCCGCAAATGGCCGAAACCTACCTGCAACAGATCCGCACCGTCCAAGCGGAGGGCCCGCCGCGCCTGGCCGGAGCTTCCTTCGGCGGCGCGGTGGTCTTCGAAATGACGCGTTTACTGCAAAGCCAGGGCACGGCCGTTCACCCGCCGATATTGATCGACACCCCGCCGGCGGGCCGGGTTGACAAACGCCTCCTCACCGAATCAGGCGCCCTGGCTTTTCAAATGCAAGACAGCAAGCGTTTTACCGAACGAGTTGAGCAACTGGAAGCCATGAGCCTCGGGGAACGCATCGAAACCTTCCTGAAAACCACTGCCCCGGGCCTATCAAACGAAAGCGATGCAAGCGGCGTGAGAAACGCCCTGGCCGTTTTCACGGCCAACACCAAGGCCCTACGAGACTACCGACCGCAACACTACCCCGGCAAGATCGGCTACATCCGCGCGACGGAGCCGAACCCCATGTTCCCGGACCACATGGAAACCTGGTGGCGAGACCATTGCGACAACCTGCAGCTACAAGAGGTAGCGGGCGATCACTTCACGGTCAACGAAGAACCCCTGGCCGAACAAACCGCCGAGCTGATAGAAGCCATGCAGACACGATAACCTGGAGTTACGTGTTCCTATCCCGGAGGGATTGCGTATTACAAGCCCCAGGTTGGTCGTGATGACACCGTCATCGCGGCCTACCTGGGGTTTACGGGTTCATTTTTTACCAGCCTACCCCGAAGGGTGTTGTGTACAATACGGCAAAGAAAAACATCTTTGGAATTGAAAACACACCCCCGATTCACCCATGGCAATCACGTACACAACCGCCTTCGGGGTAGGACGTAATGTGAAACCGTTACCCCAGGTAGGCCGCGATGACGGGGTCATCGCGTCCAACCTGGGGCTGGTAATACATAACGCCCTTCGGGGTAAATCCTGGCCGCATCAAGGTCTGATTCCATCCATTAGTGGTCGTGATGACCCCGTCATCGCGACCTACCTGGGATTTACTGCCTACCCGTGGGTTATCTGTAGCAAGTGGGAGCGGAGCAGTTATAGAGTTCATAGACATTGGCGATTTGCCCGTTAATCGAACATGTTCTGCTCGGGAACAGACTGGTGATACATGAACTGAGGTCATCACAATGGTTTGAGGGACAGGCGGCAGGGAGGATGAAGTAGCAAGTGGGAGCGGAGCAGTTAGAGGTTTGATGGACAGCGGCTGGTTGCCCGTTAATCGAACAGGTGCCGCTCGGGAACAAGCTGATACCGCATGTTTTGAGGTCAAAGCAAAGGTCTGACGGACAGGTGCTGGAGAAGGCTTTCACGGCCAACTGACTCGAGCCCAGAGCCAGAGCCAGAAACAAAACGAGTACGGTAACGATCTTAGGCAGAGTATTCACGATATCCTCCTTGTTTAATGAGTGAATCTGAAGCATGAAGGCAGAAACTGTGTTGACTGGTTCCAGGCCAATCATATCATTGCTCAGTGAGCTGGACAATACCAACAATCACTTCTTTTATGACAGCGCTCCAATGTATGCCGTAGTGCTTTTTCAATATAGGCGACTACTTCATCGGAGAAGATCGTTAAAGGCCGGCAGGTCATTGGGAACAATACTTGCCTCAACCCTATCCTGAGGGGATTATGTATTACAAGACCCAGGTTGGTCGTGATGACACCGTCATCGCGGCCTACCTGGGGTTACGGGTTCATTTTTTCCGTCCTACCCCGAAGGGGGTTGTGTACAATGCGGCAAAAAACAAAATTGATGGATTTGAAATAACCCCCGATTCACACCATGCCAATCACGTACACAACTGCCTTCGGGGTTGGGGTGATATGAAACCCATTACCCCAGGTAGGCCGCGATGACGGGGTCATCGCGTCCAACCTGAGGCTGGAAATATATAACGCCCTTCGGGGTAAATCATGGCTGGGACAGCTCCTTTTCTCGATTTGGAATTTCATGCTTCCTCGGCCTACCTACCTTTGCACATTGGGTTTTAATAGGCGGCCCGGCCGCCCCGTGGTTTCGCTTCGGAATGTGTCAGGCGGCCCGGGCGCCTATTGGTTTTTTACCGGCGGACCGGAGGTGTCCCGGGCACCTCTCAGTTTTTCACCGAAGAACCGGAGGTAGCCCGGGTACCATATAGTTCTTCACTGGCGAGTAGGTGGTGGCCCGGGCGCCCTACATGATTTCGGTGTTTTTCGCGGCGGCGCCCGGGAGAGTCCGGGTTTTTCGGAAAAACCAAACCGGTCGGCCCAAGCCCTCGCCGTTTGCCGGAGATGCGGTGTACGCCTCCCGCTGACAGGCTGATTTTTGAAGGTTAAACCGGCCTCGGCTTTCTTAATCGATAACTTATTTCATTTCAGTTGATAAGGTTTGTCGACGCCGTGTGGGTTACCATCCTCGGAAACAAGGTTTTTCCAAAAAAGTGTAAAAATATCTACGCCGTTTGCCCCGGATTGGCATGATTTGACAATTCGCTGTGAAGCGTTCCAAATGTAATGCCCATGGGCCTTACAGGCAGACTCGTGAAGACATGGTTCGACGGCATCTTGGCTGGAACCGTGAACGTTTTACACTTTTTTGGAAGTTTTCCAAAAAAGTGTAAAAACGTACAAGGTTTTTACCGGCTCCCCCGGCCTCGCTGAAGTTTTCGGGAAGCGCCTTTCATAAAACTCAAACGCCATGGATTAAGCAGGTTGGACTCTCTCTAATTGAAACCAACCGGGTCGTGTGGCAAGGTTGGCACGGGTTTTGGTTAATGGGTGGCAGCGAACGGCGGTGCGCCGACCTGGAGGATAGCCATGACCCTGAAGCTTGTAATTATTAAAAGTAATCAACAGTGCCTCTCGTTTCTAAAGCGAGCATCGGGCAACGGCGAGTTGGATATAGAGCAGGGCAAGAACCTGTTGGTGAAGCCCTGGTTCGAAAAGATCGCCGAATTGGTCGGGCCTTTTGAAAAGGCCATGATCGCCCAGTTGCATGCCCATGCGAGGCGCGCCGAGGAAATTGCCGCGCGCATCAAGGTGGTGACAACCATGAAACACACGGTGCGAGACTTCCGATCGACCTTGATGCGACGGGTGCGCCGCAACGGTGAACCAGAAATCGTCCTGCAGTATTACCGCATGCCCCATGAGCGCAAGCCGGTTTATGACGATGACTGGTACCAGTTGGGCCGATGGCTGTTGGACGGAGAGGCAACGGCGCTAAGCAAAGGGTTCCCGGCAATGACCAACCCGTCGGCGGACGAACTGGCCGCAAGCCTCGATGCCTTCGCCGAACTTCGCGGCAATGCCGAGGAAGCCGACCGCCGTTATCGCGACGCACAAGATGTTCTGGTCGATTTGCGCAAAGAGACCCAACTGGCCGCACGCGGTCTGGCCGCCAACTTCCGGGTGCTGTTGCATGACAAAGACGCCCCTACGATTCGGCGCATCATGCGCAGCTACGGCTTCCGGTTCCGTGGGCAGACTGAAGAGGTACTTGAAGAAGCAGTCGAGAGCGAGGAGTTGGGCGCCAACCGGGAAACGGAAGACGTTTCCACCGAGGTCAAGGCCGAAAAAGAGGAGTCTCGAACAGGGGAAGCGCCGCGCGAGGAGGGATCAAAAGACCCTGAAAATGAACGTGTTGAGCGAGAGCCCGCCAGCCCGCCTGACGAGAAAACCGAACCTCTCATCAATGCCCGACTGGTCCATGGAGGCAGAAGCCCGGACATTCACTCGTACCCTGGAATCAAGGCTGATACTGGAAGACGACCCGATAGCCGTCGGGATCTTCAAACGTCTTCCCGGACTTGTCCCAGTAGGGATTGTAGGACTTGACCGGCTGGTAACCGTGGTCTTTCATCCGCTGAAAGGCCGTTTCCCATTGCCCTTTGTCACGAAAGTAGAACACAAGCAGGTTGTCTTGCGTCGGCGCTTTGCCCGCCTTGTGTCCGCGATGACGGGTGAACTCCAGATGGTAGCCCATGCCCTTATGACCCAACATCACGCCGTCGAAACCCTCGTGGTCCTCAAAGCTGCCGATGACGGAAAATCCCAAGCCGTCCCGATAGAAGCGAATCACCGGAGCCAGGTTATCGGTGGGCCGCGCCACCCGCAGATGCGCGCCGTTGATACCGTCTGTGACGGGTTCGCTCGGAGGCGTCTCTCCACCCCAAAGCCCCACGGTCATCGCGGCAGCCAGGACGCCTTTCCAAATTGCCATGATTGCTCCTCCTCGACACAACTTGTATAGATCACTTGAAAGTCAAACAGTGTTGAGATATTATATTCTTGCATTCAATAAAATTCGGAGATCAACTATGAAAGCGCTCATCTTCAAGATCGTCGCTGTCGGTGTCTTGGGTTTAGGTTTGTGGATCACCGCCGGCGGTACAGCCTGCAAGGACAATTATACGCAATGCACCGAGGGTGGTTGCGGCACTCTGGACTATGCCATGGAGTGCAAAATGAAATGCATCCTGGCTGACGGATCACCACGAACAATTACCTGCAGCTACCCCAAACCCATGAAGTGATCGATCCATCGAAACGACGACGAGGTGTTCCCTTGCTCTTACTCATCGTAGGCGCGCTGTGGTTCGGTGTGCCGGCTGAAGGGCGGCTACAGCGTCAAGTGGTCTCATTTCCCAACGATGAATTTTATTTCGAGTTTTGTCGTGACCTTATGGCCATGGGCGATTTCCTTTACGTTCTGGAAAACAGAAAACATCGCCTGTACAAGCTTCGGCTTTCCCCCAAAACAGAATTCATCGGCACACTCGCCGCAAAAGGCGAAGGGCCGGGTGAGTTGTGGCAGCCGGTTCAGTTGATTAATCGCGCTGAGAACGGTTTTGCCGTCAAGGAAAGCCGGGGTTTTTCCCTTTTCGATGCGCGGGGCGGCTTTGAAAAACGATTCCGAGTGTTTACCCCGTGGATCTCGGCTGCCTGGGCAAACGACCGACTGTTTTTCGTAACGGCCGAGCCGAACCGGGAACACTTGATCGATATTTATTCACCGGACGGAGCCAGGAGCGGAAGTTTCCTCAACAAGTTCTTGGATGTAACCAGTGCGAGCGGAGAATATCGGCAATTGGCAACCAACGAGCAATATTTCTACAGCGGTCAATTGGAAACAGACGGGAAATATCTCTACTATCTGAGCATCACCACGGGCCGTTTCTTCAAGTTGGACTTGGAGGGAAATATAGTATTGGAGCGCGATGCATCCGATGATTTCGGCCCTCACGGTCGATACATCCTGGACAAAAACAAGGAGTACCTGGCCGAACCGGCCCGATTGGAGGCTTCGGAAGGTTTTATCGAGTACCAACAGTTCCGGGATGCCTATTTACATAATGGAAAAATCTACATCCTACGTTGGGTCAATTACGAGGAGACCCTGGCTTCTCCCGATAAGCATATCCTGGTCTTCGACACGAAGGATTTCACCCTGGAAGAACGTCTCACCTTCACAATGGTGCAAGGCGAGTTCGCATTTGCCCTGGCCGTTACGGGTTCCGGCAAGGACCGGCGAATCTACACGGTCATGGATACCCGCAAAGACGATATCCAACTGGTTATGTTGACGCCATGAGCAAACCGCAACAGTATTTTTTCCTGGGATGTCTTCTCGTCGGCGGTTACCTCATTGTAGACCAATGGCCATGCTTGCGTTTCCAATTAACGGAGACACCGGAAATCATTCGGGCGGGCATGGCGGATCAGCAGACTCGGGAGGTAGTATACCTGTACGGCGGAAACCTCTGCACCGTGTGCCCGTCAGGGAACGAATTGCGAACCTTTCAGGACAGGGCAGTCCTGTGTGTCTTTGAAGAAGAGGTCGGAGACGGCGAAATTCAAAACTTCATGGAGACCTACAACATCGAGGGCTTTGCCATACGAGGCAATGAGGAAGTTGCCGCCTACTTAAAGCGTATGGCCGCCTGTAGAGGCATGGAAAGCCGGCGCGGTAACTTTTTATTCTCCTATGGCAAGACAAAGCCGCACCATATTCATAGTTTCTAGATCTCATTTGCCGGCCGGCTCGCTCATAAGGCGCAAAACAAAAAACCGCCCCCAAATTGGAGCGGCTTTAAGGTAAACGCCCGGGATTCGGTCCCGGGCGTTGTTGGTTTTGGTTCATGCTTCGGTTTTAGGCGTCAAGCTTCCTTGCTCGTGGCCGGTTCTGCGTTGGTGATGACCGTTGTGCCGACCACCGGTGTGGTTTCGTGGTGTTCGTCCTTTCTGGGTTCCGGCGGCAGGTCGGCGTCGCTGACCGGGATGGGCATGCGCGCCAACAGGATCGGGAAGATGTCTTCCACCTTTTCGATGGGTCGGATTTCCAGGCCCTTGGTGATTTCCACCGGGATCTCCGACAGGTCCTTTTTGTTTTCCAATGGAATGAAGACGGTTTCCATGTCGGCCCGTTTGGCCGCCAGCAGTTTCTCCTTCAGGCCGCCGATGGCCAGTACCTTGCCCAGCAGCGTCACCTCGCCGGTCAGGGCTACATTCCAGTTGACCGGAATACCGGTGAACGCCGAGACGATGGCGCCGGTCAGGGCGATGCCTGCCGAGGGGCCGTCCTTGGGCGTACCGCCTGCCGGAACGTGGATGTGGATATCGTGCTCGCGGAAGGCTTTGGAGTAGATGCCCAGGTGGTTGGCGTGGGTGCGGACGTAGCTGATCGCCGCTTGCGCCGACTCTTTCATGACGTCGCCCAGGGTGCCGGTCAGCAGCACCTTGCCCGTGCCCTTCATGGCCGTAACCTCGATGGTCAGGGTTTCGCCGCCGACCGAGGTCCAGGCCAGGCCCGTGACGGTGCCCACCTCGTTGGTGTTCTCCACCTTGTTGTGCAGGAAGCGGGGCGGGCCCAGGTAGCGGTGCATCTTGCGTTTGTCGAAGTGGATGGGTTTCGTGCGTTCGGTCTTCAGCCGTTCGGTAACCGCCTTGCGGCAGATCTTGGAGATGGTGCGCTCCAGATTGCGGACACCGGCCTCGCGGGTGTAGCCGCGAATGGTTTCCAGCACCTGGTGATCCGACATTTTGAGGTCTTCGGGTTGCAGGCCGTTTTCCTTCTTCTGTTTGGGAATCAGGTAGCGGCGGGCAATCTGCACCTTCTCCAGTTCGGTATAACCGCTCAGTTCGATGATCTCCATGCGGTCGCGCAACGGCAGCGGGATCTGGCCGATATCGTTGGCGGTGCAGATGAAGAGCACCTTGCTCAGGTCGTATTCCACTTCCATGTAGTGGTCCATGAAGGTGTGGTTCTGTTCCGGGTCCAGCACTTCCAGCATGGCCGCCGTGGGGCCGCCGGTATAGTGTTGGCTGATCTTGTCGATCTCGTCCAGCAGGACGACCGGGTTGGAGGTGCCCACCTTCTTCATGGTTTGGATGATCTTGCCGGGCAGGGCGCCGATGTAGGTGCGCCTGTGTCCGCGAATCTCGGCCTCGTCGCGCACACCGCCCAGGGCAATGCGGGCGAACTTGCGGTTGAGCGCGTGGGCGATCGACTTGGCCAGCGAGGTTTTACCCACGCCCGGGGGTCCCGAGAAGCAGATAATGGGTCCTTTCAACTTGCCCACCGCGTTGGTGACCGCGATGTACTCGATGATGCGTTCCTTGGGTTTCTCCAGGCCGAAGTGTTCCTCGTCCAGCACGTCCTGCGCGTGGGTTACCGACAGGTCGTCCGTGGTCTTGGCGCGCCAGGGCACGGATACCAGCCAGTCGACGTAGTTGCGGACCGGCGTGGCCTCGTGGCTGTTGTTGCCCATCAGGCGCAGTTTCTTCAGTTCCTTGAGGGCGATTTCCTTGACGTTGTCGGGCATGCCCGATTCTTCCACCTTCACGCGCAGTTCTTCGGCTTCCGACAGGTCGCTCTCGCCCATTTCGTCCTGAATGGCCTTCATCTTTTCGTGGAGGTAGTACTCGCGCTGGCGTTTGGCCATCTGCTCTTCGATGCGCGACTTCAGGTTGTGCTCGAATTCCTTCTGGCGCACTTCCTTCAGCAGCAGGCGATAAACCAGTTCCACACGCTCGCGGGTGTCCAGGGTGCTCAATACCTCCTGTTTTTCCTCCAGGGTGGATTTGAGCAGCGGGGCCACCGCGTCGGCAAACTCGCCGGCGGGGATGTTTTTGGTGTTCAGGTCCAGGTTCCACTGGAAAGGCGCGGGGTTCTCGTCCAGGTCCAGGTGTCGGAAGAATTCCGACTTGAGGGCTTCCACCAACTGCGGCAGTTCCACATCGGCGGATTCGCGGGATTCCAGGGTCTTCACCTTGGCCGTGAAAAAAGAACCCTCGAAATCCGCGCTCAACAGGCCGCCGCGTTCCTGGGCCTCGAACAGGGCTTGGATCGCCCCGTTAGGCAGTTGTTGCAGTTTGACCATCTTGCCGATGGTGCCTACCTCGTGCAGTTCCTCTTGGGTCAATTCTTCAGGATCCGTCACCTTCATGGTCACCACGAAGACCCGGCCGCCGTGGGTTGCGGTTTCGCGCAACGCGGCCAGGGAATGCGGTGAACTGAACAAGAGGGGTTTTACGGTGCCTGGAAAGACAACGACGTTTTTCAGGGTGAGTAATGGGTAATTGTCAACTTCGTGTCTTTCTTCTGATTGGTCGGTCATTGCCACCTCTCCTTGATTCTTTCCCCTCAAAGATAGATACTGTTGACCAGATTGGCAAGTAGGTACCGTAAAGTGCGGTAGTTACCAAAAGGAAACTAATGGAGAAAGGCAGATCGAGGGAAAAGGCGTGAAACAAACGAGCTATTGCCCGGTAGAATCTACATTGGAAGTTATCGGCGGTAAATGGAAAACCGTTATTCTTTATCACCTGCGCGAGGGAAAAAAGCGCTTCGGTGAATTGAAACGCGTCATGCCGCTGACCACTCAGAAGGTACTGACCCAACAGTTGAGGGAGTTGGAAGCGGACGGCCTGGTATCCCGTCGGGTTTTCCCCGAGATCCCGCCGCGCGTGGAATACGACCTGACCGAACTGGGTCGTAGTTTGGAACCGGTCCTGGCCGCCATGTGCGCCTGGGGCGTCGAGTACGACCGCAATAAAAAATGCGAGGCCGGTTGAGGCCCGACCACGGGGAGCCCGCATGTCCGATCGTTTCGAACAATTGATAATGGAAACCCTGGGGATGGACGCCGAGAGGCGCACCGACTTTCTGGAAATGATCACCCAAATCGACGGGGAAACCGGCGCGCGCCTGAAGGCCGAACTTGAAAAACGCGCGGCGGCTCATGCCCCGGAGGGCCGGCCCGGCGATCGCATCGGCGCTTACACCCTGCTGTCCAAAATCGGCGAGGGCGGCATGGGTGCGGTCTACAAGGCGCGCCAGGATGAACCGGACCGCGAGGTGGCGCTGAAGATCATCCGGCCGTCCCGCGCCACGCCCTCTTTTTCCGAGCGTTTCCGTTGGGAATACCGCATCCTAGCCCGTATGAACCACCACTACATTGCGCGCATCTACGAGGCGGGCGTGACGGCGCACGGTCATCCCTTCTTCACCATGGAACTGATCGAGGGCGTGCCGCTGGACCGGTTTTGCAAGAAGCGGAAACTGAGCCTGAAGGAAAGGCTCAACCTTTTTCAGGAAATCTGCGCCGGAGTGCTGCACGCGCACCAGCAGGCGGTGGTGCACCGCGACCTGAAACCGTCCAATATCCTGGTGACGGAAGAGAACGGCAAGCCGGTGCCCAAGATCATCGACTTCGGCATTGCGGCCAGCCTTTCGGGTGAGCAGGACGACGACACGGGCGCCATGGGCACCCCGGCCTATATGAGCCCGGAGCAATTGCGCGAGGGCCGCGAGTTCTCGGATGTGCGCGGCGATGTCTACAGCCTGGGCGTGGTTTTGTACGAGATTCTGGCGGGCGGCCACCCGGTGGACGAGGCCTTGTTAAGGGGCAAGAGCCCGGAAGAAGCCCGCGCCTTCATTATGAAATACCGCCCGCCGAAACCCAGCGAGCGCCGCTCACCCGTTGCGCCGCGCTTGCGCGGGGACTTGGACAGCATCGTCCAAAAAGCCATGGCGGCCGACCCGGAAGCCAGATACAGCGGCGTGGCCCAGTTGACGGCGGATATCGACGATTACCTGTCCGTGCGTCCCGTTTCGGCCCGGAACGGCGGGTGGTTCTATCGATTGAGGAAGATACATGCGCGCCACCGCCTGGCGACTTATGCGGTTCTTGTGATTGCCGTGGTGTCTTTTGTGGCTTTTGAACGGGATCAACGCGCAAGGTGGGAGGCAGAGAAAGCCGCTGAAGATGTGAAACAAATTATCGAAATATCGACGAACGCTGCCAACCCTCGTTACCTTCAGCGTGGTCTCGAAATGCAAAAGATATCGGAAGAGAAATACTTTGATTTGTCCAAGAGCTATCAGTTCAATCCATCTGATGAGATAGACATTTTATTAGCGTTTGGAAAAACCCTACTGGCCCTGGGCGATTATCCCAGTGCCCGAAAGCATTTGGAGCAAGCCGATCTTTTGCGCCGGAAGCATTTGGAAGCGGAGAGTCCCGTTGGATTCGAAATCCGACTCAACCTGGCCAGGGTCTTGCGACGCTTGGGTTGTAGCACCCAAGCATTGAATCTCCTGAATGAGATTGCCGACCAACAAGCAACCCTGCCGGGCGACATCGATCACGAAATCATTGCCGGGACGGCCATCGCCTTGAATGCCGGCGGCAACCATCACGAAGCGCTAATCGAGTTCGAAAACGCGTTACGGGTCCAACTCGAGAACAATGATATCGAAAAACGCCATATTTTGCTTTCTTTGGGCGGGTTGGCCGCGGCACTTGAAAACCTGAAGCTCGATGATGACGTAAGGCCCTTTTTCCAGGAAGAAGCAGAAGCTCTGTATCGGACCGTCCTGACTTCCCAAGAGAATCTGCTCACCAAGTATCACCCTGAAGCCCTGGCAACTCGTAGCAACCTCGGTAATTTCTTATTGGATAAAGGCCGGAAACAAGAAGACACCGAAATGATAGAAAAGGCGTTCAAATACTTGGAGGAAACCTATGATTGGCGTCAAATCATTCTGGGCCGGACCCATGACCGGACTCTTCGATCGGCGTTTGGTCTTGCGCGGGCCTACAAGGCTTTAGGGAATAGCAAAGAAGCTTGGGACCTATTGAAAATGATCATCGAGGTAGAAGACCCGGACGGCCGCTTGATCGAGATCAGAGCCAAAGCGCTTAATCAGTTAGTGGCTTGGAAACTAAAAAACAGGTTGCCTTTGCTGGAAGATTTATATAACGAGATTCATGAACGGGGGGAGCCCGAGCATGAGGAGTCGTTGAGAATCGCGCACAATCTGGGTAACAGTTTGCTGAAGCCTGACCCTGAGAGAGCCCGCTCTATTTTGAGAGACACGCTGGAAGGTAGGATCGCGACCAATCGGCCGGCTGATGAAATTGCAACCACACGAGTGACTTTAGGCGAGTACTTCGAAGAAAACAAAGGCCTGGAAAAGGCGGTAGAACTGTACCGGACGGCGCTAAAGGAGACGGAGGGCAAGAAATTCACCGTCAGACCAATAGTCGAGAGTTATCTCAAAAGAGCCCTAAAAAAATTGGAGCGCCAAAACCGGAAATAAAGATTCACGTTTCCCCACTTGACGCCCGCGCCCGGCTTGTCTATGGTTGCACCCATGGATAGGGAATCGCTTGAATACAGTTTACTGGCTGCCGTCTGCGGCGAAATCGGACCCTTCAAGCTGAATCGCCGCTACCAGAAGGCCCGCCTGGCCATGCCGGAGTTGGAACCGGAAGACATTGTGGCGGAACTGGTCGAGCCGGGCGCGGCGGCGCGCGGCGAGGCTCTTGCCCGGGAATTGAAGGCAAAGCACATCCGCTACATCACGCTGCTGGGGGACGACTATCCCTTCATGCTGAAAGCCATTGCCGACCCGCCCCTGCTGCTCTTCTACAGCGGCGAGCTGCAGGCCCTGCACCGGCCCGCCGTGGCCATGGTGGGCTCGCGCAAGACTTCCGATTACGGTCGACAAACCGCCTACCAACTGGCCGGGGAGTTGGCCCGCCTGGGTTTTGTGGTGGTCTCCGGCCTGGCCCGGGGGATCGACGCCCGCGCCCATGCCGCCGTGGTGGAGGTAAAGGGCCGCACCGTGGCCGTACTGGGCACCGGCATCGACGCCATCTATCCGCCCGAGAACCGCAACCTGGCTCGGGACATCGTCTTCGGCGGCGGCGCCGTGATCAGCGAACTGCCGCCCGATACGCCGCCCCGACCGTTTCACTTTCCCATCCGCAATCGCATCATCAGCGGCCTGGCCCACGCCACCGTGGTGGTGGAAGCGCAAGAGCGTTCCGGCTCGTTGGTAACGGCACGCCATGCGCTGGACCAGGGCCGCGAACTTTTTGCCGTACCCGGCCCCATCAACCAAAGCGGTTCCGCGGGAACCAACGGGCTGATTGCCCGGGGCGAGGCGCAACTGCTTGAATCCGTGGCATCTCTGTTAGAACATTTGACGCCGCTTCTGGGTCTGGCCGTGGAACACAAGGCCCGTCTGGAAGTGGAAATCCAAGACCCCGTTTCCCAAAAAATTTACGAAAAGCTTGACGCCTTCGAGCCATTGCCTCTAGATTTATTGGTTGCCGACCTTGGCTTGGACATCATGACGGTCCAGGCAGGCCTCACCGATTTGGAAACGAGGAATCTTATTGAACAACGACCCGGTCAACTCTATCTACGCAATCCACTTACACTTTGACCGGAGAAAGACCTCGGGGTTCTCACTTGCACCAAACGTTTTTTTGCCTTATGGTAACTGATTCGTGTACAGGAGTTTCAAGGGCAGCTCAAAAAAATCCTTGAATACGAGCCCGCCGGCGCATATATAAAACGTCAGGTGGTACACAGGAGCGCATTATGGGAAAGTCACTGGTTATCGTCGAGTCGCCGGCCAAAGCCAAGACGATCAACAAGTACCTTGGTGATGATTTTAAGGTCCTGGCCTCGATGGGACACATTCGCGATTTACCGACCAACAAGCTCGGCGTTGACTTGGAAGACGACTTTTCGCCCAATTACACCATCATGCCTTCAAAGCGCAAAGTGATCTCCGAATTGTCCTCGGAGGCGAAGAAGGCAGATAAGGTCTACCTGGCTCCTGACCCTGACCGCGAGGGCGAGGCCATTTGCTATCACCTGCAGGAAGCGGTGATTCCCAAGGACAAGCCCACCTATCGGGTGATGTTCAACGAGATCACCAAGTCTGCCGTCCAGAACGCCGTCTCCCATCCCAAGGAAACGGACATGAAGCGCGTGGACGCCCAACAGGCGCGCCGCATTCTGGACCGCCTGGTGGGTTACCTCATCAGCCCCGTCCTTTGGAAGAAGGTCAAGCGCGGCATTTCGGCCGGACGCGTTCAGTCCGTGGCCCTGCGCATGATTGCCGAACGCGAATACGAAATCATCAATTTCGACAAGGAAGAATACTGGGCCTTTTACGCTCAAGTGGAAGGTTCGGAGAAACCGGCCTTCCGTACCCGGCTCATGCGCTGGCAGGGCGAAAACATTCGCCAGGGCAATAAACCGGCGAAGGCCACCATCGACAATGAGAAACTGGCGCGTGAAGTAGAAACCACGCTGAAGCATTCGACGTTCTCCGTGGCGTCCATCAAACGCAAGGCCCGCCGCCAGAACCCCGCCGCGCCCTTCACCACGTCCAAGCTGCAACAGGACGCCTCGCGCGCCCTCAGTTTCAGCGTCAAGAAGACCATGATGATTGCCCAGAAATTGTACGAGGGCATCGAGATCGAGGGCGAACCCGTCGGCTTGATCACCTACATGCGTACCGACTCCACCCGGGTCAGCGATGAGGCCATAAACCAGGTTCGCGATTACATCGGCCAAAAATTCGACGCCGATTACCTGCCCGCCGAACCCCGTCGCATCAAGCAGAAGTCAGGCGCGCAAGACGGCCACGAGGCCATTCGTCCCACCAATGTCAACTACGAGCCCGACGACATCGCCAAATTCCTGGACAAGGACGAACTGCGCCTGTACACCCTGATCTGGCGCCGTTTCGTAGCCTCTCAAATGACCGCCAAGAAAATGGATGAAACCGTGCTCACCATCGAGGCCGGTCCGGGCGAATTCGAAGCCAAGGGCCTGGTGACAACCTTCCCCGGCTTCTCGGTCGTCTACGTGGAGAAATCCTCGGCGCCCAAGGAGGAGGAAGGCGACAAGGCCGACCTGCCCAAGTTGGACGAGGGCGAAACCCTGAAGGTACACGAACTGGAAGCGCGCCAGAACTTCACCAAGCCTCCCGCCCGCTACTCGGAAGCCTCCCTGGTGAAAGCGTTGGAGGAAAACGGAATCGGTCGTCCCTCCACCTACGCTACCATTCTGTCCACCATCCAGAACCGCGATTACGTGGAAAAGCGCGACAATCGCTTCCACCCCAGCGAACTGGGCATGGTGGTTACCGATTTGTTAACCAAATCGTTTCCCGATCTGATGGATATCAAGTACACGGCCAAGATGGAAGACCTGCTGGACGAGGTCGAAGAAGGCGGCCGCACCTGGCGCGAATTACTGGGCGAGTTCTACACCGGTTTCCGCACCGAGTTGGACGAGGCCGAGGACAAGATGCCCAATATGAAACGGGACGGCCTGGAAACCGATCTCACCTGCGAGGAGTGCGGCGAACGCAAGCTGGTGATCAAGTCGGGCAAGTACGGCCAGTTCCTCTCCTGCTCCGGCTACCCGGACTGCACGGGGGCCAAAAAGATCAAGGACCTCAAACTGGAGGACACCCAGATTCCGGTGCTGCGGGCCATGATCGGCCAGGAGGAGGAACCCCTGCCGGCCATTACCGAGCCGTGCCCGGAATGCGGCGGTGAACTGATTCACAAACGCGGCCGCTACGGCGACTTCATCGCCTGCTCCAATTATCCCGACTGCCGCTACATTCACAAGGAAACCATCGGGGTGAAATGTCCCAGGGAAGACTGCACCGGCGAGATTCAGCAACGCAAATCGAAAAAGGGAAAGATCTTCTACAGTTGCACGGGTTATCCCAAATGCGATTTCATTTCGTGGGACAAACCCAACGGCGAAACCTGTCCCGAGTGCAAGGCACCCACCTTGTACGACAAGCCGCGCAAAAAGAACCCGATTACTTATTGCGGCAACAAGGATTGCGATTATTCCCGCGAATTGGAAACGGAGGCGGTGGCCACCGCGTGATGCGGCGGCCCTGATCGCCCATGCACCGACCGGGGTCCGCGGGCCCCTTTGTATCTATGGATCGGAGAACCCATCATGAGCCAGCCCTTCTTGCACGTGAAAGGCGCCAAAGAGCACAATCTCAAGAACGTCGACGTGAGCCTTCCTCGCAACAAACTCGTGGTATTTACCGGGGTATCCGGGTCCGGGAAATCATCCCTGGCTTTTGACACCATTTACGCCGAGGGCCAGCGCCGTTACGTGGAATCGCTGTCGTCCTACGCCCGCCAGTTCCTGGACCAGATGGACAAGCCCGACGTGGAGTCTATCGAAGGCCTGTCGCCGGCCATCTCCATCGAGCAGAAGACCACCAGCCGCAACCCCCGCTCCACGGTCGCAACGGTCACCGAAATCTACGATTACCTGCGCCTGCTGTTCGCCCGCGTGGGCAAACCCCACTGTCCCCAATGTGACAAACCCATCGCCGGCCAGTCCTCCACCCAGATCGTGGAAACCATCATGAAGTACCCGGAGGGCACGGCCCTGCAAATCCTGTCGCCGGTGGTGCGCGATCGCAAGGGCGAGTACAAGAAACTGTTCAAGGAATTGAAATCTCGCGGTTACTCACGGGCCATTGTGGACGGCGAACAGATCCGCCTGGACGAAGCGCCGGAACTGGACAAGAAGTACAAGCATACCATCGAGGTGATCATCGACCGCATCAAGGTCAATCCCGAAAAGCGCGACCGCATCGCCGACAGCGTGGAAACGGCCATGAACCTGGGCGAGGGCATGCTGAAGCTGGATTTCCCGCGCAACAACGACATGGAACCGGTTTATATGAGCGAGGACCTGGTTTGCCTGGATTGCGACCTGTCCTTCCCCGAACTCCAGCCCCGCGACTTCTCGTTCAACTCGCCGCATGGCGCCTGCCCCACCTGTGACGGCCTGGGCGAGAGCCGGGTTTTCGACGCGGCCCTGGTGGTGCCCAACCCCACGCTGTCCGTGGCCAGGGGCGCTTTGGAACCCTTCGGCACCGATCCCACCAGTTGGCATAACAGCCAGATTCGACAGATGGGCCGCTTCTACGGCTTCAGCGTGCGCACGCCCTTCCAGGAACTGGACCAGCGCTTCAAGGACAAGTTGCTCCTGGGCGACGACTTCGAGATGACCTACATCTTCGAAAAGAACAAAAACAAATACGAATTCCAAACCCGCTTCGAAGGCGTTATTCCCAACCTGCAGCGGCGCTATCGCGAAACCGGTTCGGCCAAGGTGCGCGAGGACCTCCAGAAATACATGGCGCTGAACATCTGCGACAAATGCAGCGGAGATCGTTTGAAGCCCATGCCCCTGGCCGTGCGTATTCAGGACCGCAACATCTCCCAGTACACGGCGCTTTCGGTGGAGGCTGCCTATGAAGCCTTCGACGCCATGCCCCTGGTAGGCAACGACGCCCTGATTGCCGACAAGATTTTGAAGGAAGTGGTCGAGCGCCTGAAGTTCCTCAACGACGTAGGCTTGGGTTACCTCACCCTCAACCGCAGCGCGGGCACCCTTTCCGGCGGCGAGAGTCAGCGCATCCGCCTGGCCACCCAAATCGGCAGTAAGTTGATGGGCGTATTATATGTATTGGACGAACCCAGCATCGGCCTCCATCAACGCGACAACCGCAAGCTGCTGAACACCTTGAAGAACATGCGCGACCTGGGCAACACGGTCATCGTGGTGGAGCACGACCAGGAGACCATCGAGGAAGCCGATTTCCTGATCGATATCGGCCCGGGTGCGGGCGAGCACGGCGGCGAAATCATCTTCGCGGGTCCGCCGGAGGAAATCGAGCATTGTCAGGAGTCGCTGACCGGAAAATTCCTCCACGGCGCCGAAACCATCGAGACCCCGGGCAAGCGCCGCAAATTCAGGAAAGCGAACATGGTGCAGATCCTCGGCGCGCGCCAGAACAACCTCAAGAATATCGACGTTAAGGTTCCCACCGGTGTCTTCACCTGCGTTACCGGCGTCTCCGGCTCCGGGAAATCCACGCTGATCCACGAGATCCTGTCGAAGGCCGCCCAGAAACAGATCAACGGTTCCAGCACCAAACCGGGCAAACACGACCGCATCAAGGGCCTGGAACGCTTCGACAAGATCATCGAAATCGACCAGTCGCCCATCGGCCGTACACCCCGCTCCAACCCGGCCACCTATGTAGGATTGTTCGGCCCGTTGCGTGACTTGTTCGCGGCCACGCCGGAATCGCGAGCCCGGGGTTATAAGCCGGGCCGCTTCAGCTTCAACGTGAAGGGCGGCCGTTGCGAGGTCTGCGAGGGTGGCGGCATGATCAAGATCGAAATGCACTTCCTGCCCGATGTCTACGTCACCTGCGAGCAATGCAAAGGCAAGCGCTACAACCGCGAGACCCTGGAGATCCACTATCGCGGCAAGGCCATCAACGACGTGCTGGAAATGACGGTGGAAGAAGCCTGGATGTTCTTCGAACACGTGCCCTCGGTGCGCAACAAGCTGCAAACCCTGATGGACGTGGGACTTTCCTATATCCGACTGGGCCAGGCGGCGACTACGCTTTCCGGCGGCGAGGCGCAACGGGTGAAACTATCCAAGGAACTGAGCAAACGCGATACGGGCAGCACCCTCTACATCTTGGACGAACCGACCACGGGCCTGCACTTCGCCGATGTGAAGAAGCTGCTGGCGGTCATTCACCGCCTGACGGAACACGGCAACACCATCTTGATCATCGAGCACAACCTGGACGTGATCCGGTGTTCGGACTACATCATCGACATGGGACCGGAAGGCGGCGACGCGGGCGGTACCGTAGTCACCCAGGGCACGCCGGAAGAGGTCGCCCAGAATCCGGATTCGCACACGGGCCGCTTCCTCAAACCCTTCCTATTCCCGGAAGAAGCCCTGGCCAAGGCTTGAGGTTTCCAAGCCCGCGGCCCGCGCATGAAGATTTAGGAAGAGAGGGTACGGAGGGCACAGAGGGTTTTTGATCTCACCAGACTCATTCTTTTCTCTGTTCCCTCCGTGACCTCTCTTCCCCTTTGTTTTCAGGGTTTTTTCATTGAAGCCGATAACCCGCCGGGTCGAGTAACCGCACCCGAAACGATTTGTATCGCAAGAGAGTTCCTGAACCAACATGCTGCCTGACATGTTACGATGACTGGGAGTTGCGCAACCAATGGATCAGGAGCGCGGATTGGCCAAATTCTTCAACACCTCCGGGCCTTGCATTGCCCGAGATCATTACATGATAGAGCCCTGGATGCGTTTCGAGCGCCAAAAACTCCTGGGTCTGGTAGACAACAAGCGCTATTTCATCCTGCACGCCCCTCGTCAAACCGGTAAAACCACCATGATGCGCGCCTTTGCGCGACACCTGACCGCCGAGGGCCGCTATGCCGCGCTGTATGTCAACATCGAGGCCGCCCAGAGCTTTCGAAACGATGCCGAGAAGGTCAACAAGGTCATCCTCAGCGAGATGAACATTGCGGCCCGCCTTGGCCTACCCGAGAACCGGCGGCCGCGAGCGGAACATTTGCAGGTGCAGGAACCGGGCAACGGTATCAGAGAGTTTCTGACGCATTGGTGTCTGGACCTGGATCGACCGCTGGTTTTGTTCATCGACGAAATCGACGCTTTGATCGGTGACGGCTTGCTCTCCGTGCTGCGCCAGTTACGAGCGGGTTATAACGACCGGCCCGAAAGTTTCCCCTTGTCGGTCTGCCTGATCGGTGTGCGCGATATCCGCGATTACCGCATATTTTCAGAAAAGGAACAGCGCCATATCGTGGGCGGTTCGGCTTTCAACATCAAGGAAAAGTCGTTGGTGTTGGAAAACTTCGCCCGGGAGCACGTTGCCGCCTTGTACGGGCAGCATACCCGGGAAACCGGTCAGGAATTCGAAGATGCGGCCGTGGACCGCGCCTTCCATGTTACCGACGGTCAGCCCTGGCTGGTCAATGCATTGGGCCGCGAATTGTGTTTTGAAGATCCGCCGGCGGCCGAGGGTAAAACCGTTACCGCGGCCCATGTAGATGCGGCCGTAGAACGCCTGATCCGCCGTCGCGACGTGCATTTGGACCAACTCGCGGATAAACTGACGGAACCTCGGGTTGCCCGAGTCATCCAGGATATCTTGCTCAGCGGCCAGGGACCGGGTACAGGCGAAATTACCAGTGACGATCGACAATATGTGCTGGATCTGGGACTGATCCGCAAGGGCCGCCTGGGTTGGGAGATAGCCAATCCCATCTACCGGGAAGTCGTCCCGCGAGAATTGACCTCGGTCATGGAAGACCAGATCGGCCAGGATCCGGGAAACTATGTGACGCCGGAGGGCAAACTGGACCTGGAGAAACTGTTGGCCGAACTGGTGGTCTTCTACCGGCGCCACCACGAACTGATCACCAGGCGCAAGACCTATACCGAAGCCGCGCATCATCTGGTCTTCCTGGCCTGGTTGCACCGCGTCGTCAACGGCGGCGGCAGTATCGAACGCGAGTACGCGGTGGGCTTGGACCGGATGGATTTGCACATCCGCTTCGGAGGCGAAGAATTTGCCGTCGAGTTGAAGCTACATCACAAAAACGCCCTGGCTGAAGGCAAGGAGCAGTTAGCCGGCTACCTGGAAAGACTCGGTTTGGATCACGGATACCTCATCCTCTTCCGGCGAAGCAATATCCAGGACGTTGACCGGATAGGCGCCCGGGAAGAGGTGAGGCATAAAGGCCGTAGGATTTCCGTAATTGTGTTTTAGCCGGCTTCTTTTAGAAGGAACCGAGCAAACGCGACACGGGCAGTACCCTCTACATCTTGGACGAACCGACCACGGTCGTGCACTTAGTTGATGCGACCGGGACAGTTTCACTCCAAGGCAAGAGTGACATCTTCCTCGAAAAGATCGGCCGTGGTGCAGGTTGCCTTCACTGCTTCCCAATAACGGGTTAGGGTGGTTGCATGTTCTTCAAAACGCCGCTTTTGTTTTTTGGGCTTTCCCTGTTTGAAGCGAATCAGACGAATCTCCCTGGGACACTGGGCAAGCCGAAGCAGTAAATCTTCGCGACACTCCAGGTTCGGGGTACGCTCTTGGGGGAACATGGCGGCTGCCATCCAGGTCTCGGTACTCTGCGAAGGGATACAATATACCGGGGGTCTGGTTACCGTTCGCATGCCCGGCCAATCGATGATGACCTTTCTCAGGGCATAGACCGTATCGAGCGCTGGAGGACAGGGCAACTCGCAGGGGAGATCATCGATGGGTCTGTCGGTAATGCCGGCCTCGCTATAACGGGCTCGGGCGACATCGGCGTCCAAATGAAAAATGACCAGATCGAAGCCCTGAAGCATGGATACGGCGCACGGCGTGGGGGACATCGCCTGTCTCTGGAGGCACCAGCGATAGACCCCTCCCCAACCGCCGCCGGTCCGGCTATGACCTCCCAAGGCATCGGTCTCCTCGGGTTGCAAAAGGGTCAACACGAAAGTTTTGTCTTTCAGGATTGCCTTTAAAGCCGCCTCGATAACGATCTGATCCGTCACCCCCTCCGCAATCAGGGCAATGCGAAGGTCAGACATTGGGAACGCCTCCCAAATGGCCCATGACCCACAGCCGCGAAAGCGGCCACCCCTTTTCTTCGCTCAGCTTTCGAAGCTCGGGCGTTATCCAGATACGCCGGACCGCCGTATGCCCCTCGCTGTTGCGATCTACCGTGAACAGGCGAATCCGCTCATCGGCAAGAGGCAAGCCGTCCAGGGCGGCGGGGTTGTGAAGGGTCAGTAACATCTGGCGGTCGGGCCGGGGCGGAAGCTGCTCACAAACCAGGCGGACCAGACCTTTAACCAATCTTGGATTGAGTGCCTGATCGAAATTGTCCACCGCCAGGCAGCCGGGCGCCTGATCGCTGAGCACCAGTGAAGCGAAAAAGAGGACATACAAGGCGCCCTCGCTCGCATCGTAGGCGGTCAGGGTATTTTTTCCTTGACGCATAAAGCGATCGGTGAAGCGAAGAACTTGTTTGGGTCTGGGTACCGAGGGCGATAGAATGGAGCCCGCCGCTCCCACCGAGGTGACCTCACGCACCCAATCAATCAGCCCCAGGAATTCTTCAAGGGCCTCCTCGATGTCTTCATCGGATCTGGCCTGTTCGTTCAGTTTCTTCACGGCTTCGGCCAGGTTGCCGCCGGAAAGGCCGAGCGGGGCTCTCATTTGAGAATCATTTTGCAGACCGCGCAGGGTCCGTGTATGGGGTGAGTAGATAACATACTGCTGCAAAAGGCGTAAGAGCTGAAAGCCCGGATCTTGTTCACCCAATTCTACCGCTTTCAGAGCGGCAAGCCCCTGTTCCTTGTTTTTGACCGTTTTGGGGCCCCTGCTTGCGATGGTCCGCTCGTTGTGACGTAGATCCTCGGTTTTAAACTGCCAATAGGGCTTGGGATTTTCCAACGGATTGTTCAGGGTCACCCGGTAGGAATCACCGTTACACCAGGCCTTGAAATCGATATGAGGCGACAGTTTCCGGCCGGTGAATGCGCTTTTGTAAAGACGCGGCACACCGGGACGCACGCCGCGACGCAGCAGGGATTCATCGTCGACCCGACCGAAAGCCGCCGCGGATAAAACGCCCAGCGCTTCCAGGATATTGCTTTTGCCGCTGCCGTTGGCGCCGATGAATACGTTCACGCTGCCCAGCTCGATCTCCTGGTCCACGATCGATTTAAAGGACCTGATCCTAATGCGGTCGATGATCAAAGAACGCTCCCATGTTTCGCAAAAATAAAGACATAGGCGTTGTGTTCAGTATAGCCGTTCACCTCGTATATTCAAGAAGAAACTCTAACCCTGCTCTGCCTTAGGCCGTAGGGTTTCCGTGATTGTGTTTTAGCCGGCTTACTTCAGCAGTTTCAGCAGGCGGGCCTTTGCTTCCTGGTTCCAGCCCGGGAAGATGTCCAGCACCTTGCCGGCATCGTCCACCACCACCGACAGGGGTACGAAGACGTCTTTCGAGTTGTACAGCGCTTCGACGGCCTTCTGATCCATGCGGTAGTTGGGGTAGGTGATGCGGCGGCGTTTCAGCAGCATCGAGACCTTGCGGTCCAGGGCCGCCTCGTCCACGCTCATGCCGATCACTTGCAGCTTGTCGCCGTGTTCGGCCTGCAAGGCCTGAAGCTCCGGCATTTCGCGGGCGCAGGGTACGCACCAGGTGGCCCATACGTTCAGCAGGTGCACCTTGCCCTTCTGCAGCAACGCCTTGACCGGTTTCACCTGCTTGCCGTGCAGGGTGAAATCGGGCAGGGGCGCGCCCTTCTTCGCGTGCAGCTTGCTGAGTTGCGTTGCTTCCCGGCTCAACGGGTCGGGCAGGTTGAAGCGTTTCTCCTTGACCACCGTGTAGCCGTCTTTGCCCTCGGTGACCGCGATCGAGGTATTGGCCGGCACCGCTTTCAGCTTCTGTTTGGCGCCCGAGGGCCAGGTGATTTCCACCCAATCGGCCTGTTTGGCGTCGCCCAGGCCGAACAGCAGGCGCGGATCGGCCTGCGCGTTGTAGCCCGAACCACCCGCCTTCAGTCTGGTGCGCACGCCGTCCTCGATGCCGATGCGCACTACCGCGCCGTAGGCATCGTTGCCGCTTCGGGTTCCCGTCAGGCTGATGCGCAGCCAGTTGCCCAGGCCGCCCACATTGTTGCGGAACAACAGGCGTCCGCGACCCTGGATGGTGGTGAGGAAGACGTCGGTGTCGCCGTCGTTGTCGAAATCGGCGAAAACCGCCCCGCGTCCGTCGCTGATAGAATCGATCCCCGAGGTGCCGGAGATATTGAAAAATGATTTGCCGTCCCGGTTCAGTTGCAGCATATCCCGTTCGTAACCGCTGAAACTAAAGCCCCGGCCGAACAGTTCGCTCTGCTTGGAGGTAAAGTTTTTACTTCCGGCTTCCTCCATACCGGCTTTCGACGCCACCACGTGGCGCCAGAAGAGACTTCACGTGTCCTTCATCGACGAGCCCGACTTGAAGCCGTTGGGCGTGTAGATGTCCTCCCAGCCGTCGTTGTCCACGTCGATGAAACCGCCGCCCCAGGCCCAGCCCGCGCCGAACTGGCCGGTCTGGCTGTCCTTGAAGTTCCCGGTACCGTCGTTTTCGTACAGGTTGTTGCCGGAGGCCAGTTTCACCAGCACTTCCTCCCGGGACTTGGGATTGTCCAGCAGGCGGCTCAGGATACGGTTCCCGGCGGTGGACGACATGTTGGTGACGTGCAGGTCCAGGTCGCCGTCGTTGTCGAAGTCGCCGAAGCTGACGCCCATGCCGTTACCCGGGTCCAGGGCGCCGCGTTGTTCGGCCTGATCGGTGAATTTCCTGCCGTCGTTGATGAAGAGGCCGTTTTCACCGTAGTCGTTGGCCACGTAGAGATCCTGGTCGCCGTCCCCGTCCAGGTCGGCAAACGAGGCCGCGTAACTCCAACGCGAGTCGGCGACGCCCCAGGCTTTGGCGACCTCGGCAAAAACGCCGCCGCCCTTGTTCAGAAAGAGCAGGTTGGGCGTGCCGTTGGTCGCTTTGTACCAGCTGTTGGGCATCACGATGCCGTAGCGGTTGTAGGAGGGCACGTAGATATCCGGTTTGCCGTCGCCGTTCACATCACCCGCGATCGGGCTGAAGCCGACGGCCCGGCGTTGACCGATGCCCGATTTGGCCGATGACTCGGTGAATTCCAAGAGGTTGTCCGGGACCAGGCGGTTTTCCAGGAGCATCTGGTTGTCGGGCGTGGCCAGGAAGATATCGGAATCTCCGTCGTTGTCGTAATCTACGAAGAGGGCCCCGGTGGCGTGGGGGGTGAACTCCACCCAGGTATCGGCGGCCATGTCTTTGAACGTGCCGTCGCCCTGGTTGATATAAAAATTATTGCCGTCCAACCCGGGCGCGAAAACATCGATCAGGCCGTCCCGGTTGACATCGCCGGCGGCCGCGCCTTGCCAGTAGGAGCTCTCGTTGCCCTTGGCTCCGTGCGGCGGCAGGTCGGCGGCAACGCCCGCGGGAATGCCCACCTCGGAGAAGACATCGCGGCTCGCCACCTGCGAACCCAGCGAGGTCAGCGCCAGCTTGTCGATGGTCCAGGTTTTATCCCGGTAGGTTGCGCCCAGCTTGAAATAGCCGCGCACCCACTCCTTGTGACCGTTCATGCGGCGACCTACCAGAAAGAAATAAACCTTGGCGCCGGCGTGGTTATCCTTGATTTCAGACTGCTTGACCTTGAAGCGCACGTCTTCGATGGAACCGAACCGGCTCAGAAAGGTTTCCCACGATTGCATGAGCGCATCGCGTTTCATGGCGGCGGCTTTCTTTTCCGGCATTTGCCAGTCGTGTTCTTCCACCCACTTCACCCTGGCTTTGGTGGGCAGGGTTTTGACGGGCATGGCGTGGGCGACCACGGTCTCGGCGAAAAACGCGGTCATGTCCAGCAGGTTGGCGTCGCGGGTGGCCACGGAGAGATCCAACAGCCGGTTGGCGAGGGCTTCGGTCAGTTCCTCGGTGGTCTCCAGAACGCCGCGATCGAAGTTCAGGTCCTTTTGGGCTGCCGCAGGGCCGGTTGCGAATAAGATCAGCGCCGACAGCCGGAATATAATATAAGTCTTCATAGTTACCTCGTTACATATACATAACAAGGCGCAGTTTAGCAAATTACGAGCGGTATTGCATTTTCGTTCTTCAGATTCACGTGAAAGGGTTTTAAGGCTTTTCTGAAGAGACGGTTACCTTCTGCCCGCTGCTTTCGGCAATCGAGACATGCAAACCCGTCAGTCCCAGGTTCAGTTCACCCAGTTCGCCCGACAGCTTTTCCAGGAACAAGACGGCCAGGTTCTCGCTGCTGATGTTGTTGCAGGCCAACAGCACCACGTCTTCGCGGGGGAAGCTGTAGAACTTTCGGCATTGTGACGTTTCCAGGTGCAGTTCCACCTGGTCCCCATTTTCCTCGATGCGAACCGCGGGCGCGGTCGTGGGCAGGAGGACATATTCGTCCCATTCCTTACACAGCCGGTTGATCACCGGTTTGACGAGGTGGAAGGGGAAGATCATGCCGTCTTCCAACCGGTCGCCTTCCAGGGTGACTTCTACCACGTAATTGTGGCCGTGCAGCCGTTCCACTTCGCCGTCGGCAAAGATGGTGAAGTGGGCGGCGGAGAATTTCTGTCTGTCTTTGTAGAACTGAACGCTGATTTTCATGGTTTGCGATACCCCGTGCGGAAGATGGTGCGGCCTTCTTTCTGGTATTTGATTTCGTAGTTGGTGAGGCCGGCCGTGCCGTCGGGCGCCTCCGGCATGCGGTCGGCATGGACCAGCAGGGTTTGTTTTTCCAGCACCTCGCACATCCATTCCCAGTAACCGGCGTGGTCGGTGGCAATTAGCATCAGGCCGCCCGGCTTCAGCTTGCGGTGGGCCAGGGGGATAAAGACGTCGGAGAACAACCGGCGCTTGTGGTGGCGCTTTTTCGGCCAGGGATCGGGAAAATAGATGTGAATGGTGGACAGGCTTTCATCGGATAGGAATTTTTCCATGAAATCGAAGGCTTCGCCGTTGACGAAGCGCACATTGGGCACGCCGCGCTTCTCGACCCGCTCGCGGGCTTTGACCAGGTACTTGCGGGCAATCTCGATGCCGATATAGTTGCGATCCGGGTTCCGGCGTGCTTCGTTCAGCAGGAAGAGACCCTTACCGATACCGATTTCCAGTTCCAACGGATTATCGTTCCCGAAGATTTCGGCGAGATCCAAGGGCGCGGCGAGCGTCTCCAGGTCCAGTTCCCGATTGATGCGTTCAGCGGGGGGAATGATTTTTTCTTCCAAAGCGCTCCCTCGATAAGTCAATGCGCCCCTGAGGCAGGCGCGCATTCTAACACAATCCACCCAATGGGAAAACCGGCTTACGAGGAGCAGCCGGAGGGCGGCTTGCACTATGACCGCGTCAGGCAACCGGGCGATGTGGTTGGGTTGTATTTTGGCGGGTCCTGCCGACGCTGTTTTTTGCTCTTTCGGCACAAGACAACCCTGATCGGGATTTTCACAACCAAATACAGCGGAAAGGGCATTCTTTGCAAAGAGCTATCTCATATTACAGCCTTATTCCTTGATTCCGATCGGCCGGCTTCTAAGAATGAGCGCTGATTCCTCGATTCCAAAAGTCGGAGAGCAAAGAATCAGCCCTCATTCTTTGCGCACCGAAAGTTCAGGGTCAAAGAATCAGTTCTCATTCTTTGCTCCCGAAAAGTCCGGGTCAAGGAACCACAACTGATTTCTTTCACATTACTTTTCGGTGCGCAAAGAACCAGTTCTCATTCTTTGCTCCTTACTTTTCCGGGTCGAGGAATCAGGACTGATTCTTTGCCCCTGACTTTTCCGAGTCGAGGAATCAGAACGGATTCTTTGATCCTGGATTTACCGAAACAACCAATGACAACGCGGGATGACCCTCCTACCGCATCGAGCGACAACCAAAAGCAATATAACGCTGCATTCATCCAACCCCTTTTATTATCGGGGCAGTTAAACCGTCCCATGCCCGTAGGCACTTTTTTGCTTACTTCCATTGTCTTTGTTCCTGCCCTGGTCTTGCTGTGGACGGCCTTGTTCACGTTACTTTTTGGCCTTGTTCACGTTACTTGCGTAGGCTTCGCAGGGCTCGTTTCAGGTGTTTGGCTATTACTTTTACGTTGGGTTCGTAGTTCATGGTGATGTGGTTGCCCGGCACCTGGTGGATTTCTATGCCGCCCTTGACCAGGTCGATCCACGGCAGGTGCATGTTCAGGGCGTTTAGTTTGGCCAGTTCCGTCGGGCGGAAGTAGATGACTCGGCCCTGGTAGGATTTGGGCGTGTAGCTGTGCAAGGCGTCCTGGTGCGCCATCCAGGTCTTGAACATGGGGATGCCCAGTGACGGCGGCAGGATGTCGACACGGTTCACGTGTCTCGCTTCTTCAAATACGTAGTTCAGCTGTTCTTCCGGTTCCAGTTCGCGCAGTTCGTCCACGTCGAATTCCAGTTCGTCGCCCAGCAGGTAGTCCAGGATCTCCGCGAAGTCCGTGGTCTTGCCCGGCATCGCACCCGGCGCCGGACTGTCTATCAGCACCGTCAGCGCGACCGGAATGCCTTTTGCCCGCAGTTGTTGCGACATCTCGTAGGCAATCACCCCTCCGTAGGACGAGCCGCCCAGGATGTACGGCGGTTTGGGTTGGAACTTCAGCAGTTCCTCGATGTAGTAGGCCGCCTGCTTGGGAATATTGTCGAACGGTTCCCGGTTCCCCACCAAACTGGGCGCCTGGATACCGTACAGAGGTTGCCTGGCGCCAAGGTTCAAAGCCAGGTCCTTGTAGTAGTAGACCTCGCCGCCTACCGGGTGGACCATGACCAGCGGCATCACGCGCGCGTTGCCCCGTTGGATCTCCACGATCGGGCTGTCGCTGACGCCCTTGCCGCCCGTGGAGCGGTGTTCCGCGATGTATTCCGACAGCATGGCGATGGTTCGTTTCTGGATCAGGGTGTGGCTGGCCATGGGCACGTTGAACAGTCGGCCCAGTTTGCCCGTCAGCCTCACCGCGATCAGCGACGTGCCGCCCAGTTCGAAGAAGTCGTCGTGGATACCCAGTTCCGCCATGCCCAGGTACTCCCGCCAGGCCTCCGCGATGATCTCCTCGTCGCGGTTTCGCGGCGCCACGAAGTCCGTGGAGACGTTGGGCCGGTAGTGCGCGTCCAGTTCGCTGTCGTCCACGATATCGTCGAACTCGTCGGGTTGCAGCCAGTACTCGTCATCCGGTTTGGCTTTCTTCACCGGTTCGATCCATGCCGGCGAGCGCTCGAAAGGATAGGTGGGCAGAGCCAGGCGTCGGCGTCGGTAGCCGTCGTGGAAACCGTCCCAGTCGACGGGCATGCCCGCCAGCCACAAACGGCCCGCCGTGTTCAGAAGGAAGTGCATGTCCGACTCTTCCTCGTGCGGTTGCGGCATGGTGGCCAGCACCTGGTGATCGCCGTCCTTGGGCCGGTGCGCGATCGCGATGGGGCTGAGCGTTTTTTCCGGACCGACTTCCAGGATAATGCGATCGGGCGTATTGTAGATCTCCTGGATGCCCTGGTAGAAACGCACGGGTTCGCGCAGGTGCCGCGCCCAATAGTGTGGGTCGGTCGCCTGCTCGTCCGTAATCCAGGTGCCGGTCAGGTTGGAGATAAAGGGGATCTTGGGTGGGTTCAGTTTGAACAGTTTCAGGCGCTCCGTGAACTCCGGCAGGATGGGGTCCATCATGTAGGAGTGGAAGGCGTGGCTGGTATGCATGCGGCGGCAGTCCACGCCGTCGTTGACCAGCTTTTGGCGGATCTTGCCGATAGCTTCTTTATCGCCTGCCAGAACGCACTGATTGGGACCTACGACAGCGGCCAGGGAGAGTTGTTCGTGAAGTAACGACTGGACCTGGCTTTCCGGCAGGTTGACCATGAGTTGGGCGCCCGGCGGCATGCTCTGCATCAGGCGACCGCGGGTAACCACCGCGTCCAGCGCATCCAGCAGGCTGAAGACGCCGGACAGGCAGGCCGCCACGTACTCGCCCAAACTGTTGCCGATCATCACCTGAGGTTGGACGCCCCAGTGCATCAGCAGCTTGGCCAGGGCGTATTCGGTAATGAACAGGGCGGGTTGGGCCACATAGGTACGGTTCAGTTTCTCGGTTCGGCCGCCCCGATCCTGGCGCGTCAGGTTCTTGAACAGTTCCGGCACGTGTTCGCGAATGATTTCCCAGCAGCGCTCTACCTCCTGCCGGTACAGTCGTTCCTTGCGGTACAGTTCCCGTCCCATGTTCAGGTATTGCGCGCCCTGGCCCGGGAACATGAAGGCGATGGAGCGGTCGGTGGTCTTGACGGCTTTGGTGTAGACCCGTCTCGATTCCTTGCGCTCGAACTCCAGCACGGCCTCATGCAGGTTCTGGCAGGTCAGCATGCGCCGGTATTTAAAGTCCCGGCGGCCCACGTGCAGCGTGTAGGCCACCTCGGAGAAGTTGGTGTGCGGGTTCGCGGCCATGTAGCGGACCAGCTCATCGGTCTTGGTATCCAAAGCGCCCGGCGTTTTGGCCGACAGGGTGATCAGTTGCCACGGTCGCGACGGCGTGACCTGTTTGATCTCGGGACCCTGCTCCAGGATCAGGTGAGCGTTGTTGCCGCCCAGGCCGAAGGCGCTGACGCCCGCGCGCCTTATGCCGCCCTCGGGTTTCCACGGTTTCAGCCGGGTGTTCACCACGAAGGGACTGTTGACGAAGTCGATGTCGGGGTTGGGTTTCTCGAAGTTGATATTGGGCGGCAGCTCGCCGTGATTAACGGCCAGGACGGCTTTAATCAAGGCGATCGCGCCGGCGGCAGAGTCCAGGTTGCCGATGTTGGGTTTGACCGCACCCACCGCACAGTAACCCTTTTTGTCCGTATCCTGTCGATAGGCGCGGGTCAGGGCCTCCAGTTCGATGGGATCGCCCAGTTTGGAGGCGGTGGAGGAGGTCTCCACGAAGCTGATGTCCTCAGCCGTGACCCCGGCCACCTTCATGGCGTGGCGAACCACGCGGCGCTGGCCCTCGACGCCGTAGGAGGCATAGTTTTCCTTGTCGGCGCCGTCGTTATTGACCGCGGAACCGTTGAGCACGGCGTAGATGCGGTCGCCGTCTTCCACGGCGTCTTCCAGGCGCTTGAGGACAACCACGCCCGCGCCCTGGCCGGGGATGGAGCCGTTGGCCTGAGCGTCGAAAGAACGGGTATGGCCGTCGGGCGGTTGCAGCATGCCTTCCTCGTAGACGAAGCCAAGCTTGGTGTGGTATCCCAGCGAGACGCCGCCGGCGAGGGCGATGCCGCAGTCGCCGGCGCGCAGGGCCTGGGCGGCCATGTGCACGCTGACCAGCGCGGTGGAGCAGGCGCTTTGCACCGCGACCGTGGGCCCGGTCAGGTTCAGGCGATAGGCGATGCGCGGCGTCATGTTGTCCTTGGTATTGCTGATCATGATCGAGAACAGGCCCACGGTGTCCACCAGGTCCCGGTTGGCCAGCAGGTGTTCTTCCAGGTAGTAGTTCTGGCCGGAGCCCGCGAACAGGCCGATGGGTTCCTTGTATTTATGGGGATGGTAACCGGCGTTTTCCAGGGCTTCCCAGGCGCACTCCATCATGAGCCGCTGCTGCGGGTCGGTCAACTGGGCCTCGCGCGGGGTCATGCCGAAGAAGGTGTGGTCGAATCCGCGCACGTCGTCCAGGGTAGCGCGCACGGGCACGTAGTTGGGGTCGTCCATTTCCTCGGGGTCCACGCCGAAGGCTTCCAGTTCCTCGCGGCTGAAGGTGCGCACGCTGCACTCGCCGTCCCTCAACATCTGCCAGAAGCTTTCCTCGTCGGAGGCGCCGGGCACGCGCAGGGACATGCCGACAACGGCAATCTTCAGGCCCGGCCGACCGGCGATGTCGTCCAGCAGCGCCTTACGGCGCGCTTTGTTTTCACGGCCTAGGGAAACCATGGCGTCGGGATCTTCCTCTTCTTCCATGTAGAAGGCCAGGTCGTGGATGTTGCGGTGCTTGAAGAGGTCGATGCGGCTGAGTTCGCCTTTCAGGATATCGGGCAACTTGTCGTAGACCTGCATCAGTTTCAGCGAGTCGCCGCCCAGTTCGAAGAAGTCGTCGCGCAGGCCGATGCGTTCCAGGCCCAAGACCTCCTGCCATACCCGCAGGATGGAGCGTTCCACCTGGCTGTAGGCGCGGGCATAGGTAGATTCGCGCTCGCCCGGCTCCTTCTTGGGTTGCGGCAGGGCGCGCCGGTTGATGCGACCGTTGGGCGTGATGGGGAAGGCGTCCAGGCGCACGAAGGCGTCAGGGCACATGTAGTTGGGCAGGATCTTCTTGACCTGGTTGCGCATCTCCTCCACATCGGGTTCCTGGTCCTCGGCTGGGATGTAGTAGGCAACCAGGCCGTCCACGTCGTCGCGGGTCATGGCCAGGGCGTCACGCACCCCGGGCACGGTTTCCAGCACGGCTTTGACCTCGCCGTACTCGATGCGGCTGCCCGCCACTTTTTGCTGGTGGTCCATATGACCCAGGAACTCCAGGAAGCCGTCGGGCAGGTAGCGCACCAGGTCGCCGGTTTTGTAGATGCGCGCTCCCTTGTTCTTGCCGAAGGGGTCGGGGATCAACAGTTCAGCGGTGAGGCGCGGGTCGTCCAGAAAACCTCTGGCCAGGGACTCGCCGCCCACGTAGAGTTCGCCTTCCACGCCGATCGGCAGGGGTTTCAGGCTCTGGTCCAGCACGTAGACCTGGACATTGGAGATGGGTTTGCCGATGGGCACCGACTGCCAGTGGGACGTGGAGTTTTCGGCCCAGAAGCTTACGTCGATGGCTATTTCGGGCGGGCCGTAGAGGTTGTGCAGTTCGGCGTCGGGGCAGTGTTTGTAGAACCGTTCCTGCAAGGTGCGCGGCAGCGCTTCCTCAGAACACAGGACGCGGCGCAACGCCAGGCAATTGTCCATATTGTTGGTGTCCAGGCATGCCTGCAACATGGAAGGCGTGAAGTGGGTCAGCGAGACCTGGCGGCGCGCCATCAGGTCCACAAGGTAGGCGGGGTCGCGGTGACCGTCGGGACCGGCCATCACCACGGTGGCGCCGCTGATCAGGGGCAGGAAGAATTCCCAGACCGAGATGTCGTAAGTAAACGGCGTCTTTTGCAGCACCCGGTCGGTGCGGCCCAGGGCGAAGGTTTCCCGCATCCACAGCAGGCGGTTCACGGCGCCCAGATGGGTGGTCATAACGCCCTTGGGTTCGCCGCTTCGGCCTGAGGTGAACTTGATATAGGCCAGGTTGAGAGGTTTGCCGCCATAGAGCGGGGTTTCGGTGACGGCGTCTTCGAAAGCTTCGCGCTCGGTGTCGATATAGACGGTTTGCCCGGGATGCTCGGGCAGTTTGTCGGCGAGGTCGCTCCGTGTCAGCACCACAGGCGCCCTCGCGGCTTGCAGTATCTGCTCCTGGCGTTCCAGCGGCAGGCCCGGGTCAAGAGGCACATAGGCCCCGCCCGATTTGAGAATGCCGATGATGCCGATGATCATCTCGAAGGAACGCTCGATGCAGATGGCCACGCCCACATCGGGACCCACGCCCAGGGAGCGCAGGAAGTAGGCAAGCTCGGTAGCACGTTGATTCAACTCGATATAGGACAGGCGCTCGCCCTCGAAATCGACGGCAGCCGAGGTGGGCGAACGACCGACCTGATCCTCGAACAACTGGTGCAGGCACAGGCTGGGGAAGGGTTCGAAGGTCTCGTTCCAGGCCAGCAGCACGCGTTCCTTTTCCACCTCGGTGAGAATGGGCAATTCGTCCAGGGTGGCGTCGGGGAAGGTGACGACGCCCTCCAGCAGGGTGTGGAAGCGGGCGGACAGACGCGCCATGGTGTTGGGCTCGAACAGGTCCTGGTTGTATTCGAAATAGCCTTGCAAGCCCTCGCCGGTGTCGCCCAGGATCAGGGTGACGTCCAGTTCGGAGGTGCCGCCCATCTTGGAAATCACGCGCATGTTGACGCCCAGGTCGGGCACGGGCACCCGGGCCTGCCTGAGAATGAAACCCATTTGGAAGATGGGGTGGCGGCTGAGATCGCGCTCGGGTTGCAGTTCCTTCATGACGCGCTCAAAGGGCATGCGGCGGTGCGCCTGGGCGGACAAGGTGACCTCGTGCACCCGCGTCAGCATATCGCGGAAGCCGGGCGTGTTGCGGCCCTCGCCCAGATCCGTACGCAGCACCAGCCAGTTGGCGTAGAAGCCGATCGATTCCTGGGTTCCGCCCGAGCGGTCATTGACGGGCGTGCCCACGATAATGTCGCGTCTACCGGTGAAACGGTTGAGCAGGGTTTTGAAAGCGGACAGCAGCGTCACGAACAAGTTAGTGCCCTGGCGGTCGCTCAGTTCGCGCAGCTTGCCGGCCAGGTCGTTGGGAATCCTGACGGGCTGCCGGCTGGAGACAAAAGAAAAGACCTTGGGTCTGGGGCGGTCTCCCGGAAGTTCCAGCACGGGCAGGCTGCCTTGCAGGGTTTTGGTCCAGTACTCCAACTGTTTGGCCGCCTGTTCGGTATTCAGCCACTCCCGTTGCCTTCGAACGAACTCGGCGTATTGCTTGGGATTGGGGTCCAGGGCGAGCTCTTCCCTGAACTGGATGTTCCGGTAGAAGGCCTGCAACTCGCGCAGGAAGAGTCCGGCCGACCAACTATCGCCTATCAGGCGGTGGATGGAGAAGAAGAGGATGAACTCCTGAGGAGCCAGATTCAACACGGCGATGCGGAAGAGCGGGCCGTTTTCCAGGTCGAAGGGGCGTTGTCCGGCGTTTTCCAGCCATTCCTTGACCTGTACGTCGCGTTTGGATTCCGGCAGATGGGTCAGGTCCACGAAACGCACGGAAGACAGGGCGACCTGCCCGATCACCTGCCGTGGTGCGGGGCCGTACATGCGGAAGGTGGTGCGCAGTGTTTCATGCCTGGCGATGATGTGTTTGACGGACTGCTCCAGCGATTTAGAATCGATAGAGCCCCGGCAATGCGCGGCCCAGTTGACCGCGAAGGCGGGCGGTTCGGGCAACAACCTGCTGAGCACCCACATGCGGCGTTGGCCCCGGCTGAGCGGGTAGTTCTTGGCCGCGGAACCCTGAAGAAATTCGATCAACTCCTGCTTACGCTGCTTGAGACGTTCGTGCAGGTTCGGGTCCAGTTTACCACTCGGCACCTTCAGGCGAAGCTTGTCGCCTTCCAGGTGAATTTTGATGTTCTGCTCGCGCAGTTCGGAAAGCAGGCCGATGGTGCTCATAGTTCGATCTCCTCTTCATCATCGCTGCCGGGTCCGGCACCGGCCCAAAGGTCTTGCGTGGCATAGCGGATGGTATCGATGGTATCCGCCAGATCGGATAACACGGGGGTGCGTTCGAAAGCGCCCGGCGACAACGCCAGGTGGAAGGTCTTATTGATGCGGCCGACCAGATCCTCGGCAGACTTGTCGTCGCCGCCCAGTTGGTAGAAGTGGCTTTCGCGACCGATGCGCACCTTGGTAAAGACGGCTCGCCAGGATTTGGCCAGAGCCTCCTCGGTATCGCCGGAGGGCGGAGTGACCACCTGTTCCGGGGTCTTTTTGCGCCGGCGAGGCGGCGGCGCCTTGGCCTTGGGTTCGGTCTCCTTGGGCGCGGCGGGTTCGGCCTCGGCTTGGGGTTCGGGCATCGGCTCGGGTTCGACGGGCGCCGGCGCCTCGGGCTTGGGTTGCAGCAGCGGATTCCTGTCGCCCATCTTCTCGGCCACGTGTTCGCCCAGGGTTTTGACGGTCGGCGTCTCGAAGAGGATTTTCGGGCTGATCTGAACCTTCAACTGCTTGCGCAGGCGGCCGGCAATCGAGGTTGCCAGCAGCGAATCGCCGCCCAGGTCGAAGAAGTTGTCGTCCGGCCCGATATCGTCCAGACCCAGGAGGTCCTTCCAGATAATTGCCAGCACCTGTTCGACGGGGTTGAACCTGGGGTCCACCGCCTGAGCGGGCAGCGGCGACGCGGCTCTGGTTTTTTGTTTCAACAGCGGGTTGTTCTCGCCCAGTTCCTTGGTGATATGCGCGGCCAGGGTGGCGACGGTCGGGGTTTCGAAGAGGATCTTGGGCGAGATCTTGACCTTCAGTTCCTTGCGCACACGGCCGGCGACCGAGGTTGCCAGCAGGGAATCGCCGCCAAGGTCGAAGAAATTGTCGTCGGGTCCGATTTTGTCGGCGCCGATGAGGTCCTTCCAGATGTTGGCCACGATCTGTTCGACGGGGTTGAAGCCGGAAGTATCCTGCAACATGGGCAGGCCCTCGACCGCGGTTTCGGCCTTGGGCGCCCGTTTGGCGGCCATGAAGGCGTCGATGTCCTCCAGCAGGGCTTGCAGGTCGGCGGGCATCACCACGACCTGGGGCATGGTGCTGCGCGAGAGGATGCGTTCGAAGATTTCCTTGCCCTCGTCCAGGGTCATCTCGTAGACGGCGCGGCGCTTGCGGCCTTCGCTCAGCCAGGCGGCCTCGTCGACATCTTTGCGTAATTCCGGCCAGGAGTTCCAACTGATGGCGACGGTATAGGAATTGTTGCGATTGCTGTGGTAAAAGGCGAAGGCATCCTGGTAGGCGTTGGCCGCGGAGTAGTCCACAAAACCCAGGTTGCCGAAGACGGCGCTGTTGGATGAGAACAGGGCGATGAAATCCAACTTGCGGTGTCGGAAGATTTCTTCCAGCACCAGGGTTCCCTCCACCTTGGGCCGCAATACGAAGTCGGCGTCTTCCGGCGTGACCTCGGGAATGGCGCCCGTGGGCCGCAGGCCGGCGGCGTGGATGACGCCGTCGATGCGGTGGAAGTTGCGCTCTACCTTGTCCACCACGGCGCGCATGCTTTCCAGGCTGCCCACGTCGGCGGCTGCCACGGTGATGCGTTCGCCGGTGGGGTCCAGCCTTTGGATCAGGCGCAGGCGGTGCCAGTCGGGATGGTCGTTGTTCTCTACCAGCCAACGATCCCAATCGGCGCGCTCGGGCACGGGTGAGCGGCGCATGAGCACCAGCTTGCTGTCGGGCACGTTCTCGATGATATGCTCGGCAAGGATGAGACCGATTCCGCCCATGCCGCCCGTGATCATGTAACAGTGCCCGGGATGCATCCGCTTTGCGCTTTCCAACGGTTCGCCCAGGGGGAAGGGCTCGTAGGTCAGCTTCCAGCGCAGGCGGCCGCGATAGGCCGCAATCTGGTCGGGCGAATCGGAGGCCAGTTCCGACAATAGTTGTTCGTGTAGGCGTGGATTGTGCGACTCGTCCAAGATGATGTCGATACCGCGACAGATGATATTGGAGAATTCCTTGGGAATCACCTTCAGCGGACCCATCAGGGTTGCCTTGGCGGGGCACAGCATATCGCCCGTATGCACCTCCTGGCTGTTGTTGCTGATGACATCGATGACCAGTTCATCGACGAAGTCGGCCTCGTTGAGGGCGCGTACGAACTGGGTGATCGCGTGGAAGCCCCGGTCGATGCACTGCCGCGTAAATTCGTAGGAGTCGATTTGCACGTTGGCCATCACGGTCCAGAGGTGCGCCACCCGTTGCGGCATCTTGCCGGTCACGTTCAGGTCCCGAATCAATTTGTTGTGATCGGCGGCCTCGCGGGGGCGGATGGTATAGGTTCGTTCATCCAGCTTGCGGAAACGTTCGCCTACGGTGACCGCAATCACATCCTGGCCTTCCGCCCTCAACGAGTCGATGAGTTTGGCGCCCAGACCGAAACTGTCCAGGAAGACCAACCAGTTTTGCCTGCGTCGTTGGGCCAGTTCGCCGGGTTGCAGCGGCGTGGGCGACAGCGAGGGTTTCCAGATGGGCGCGTAGAACCAGTCGGCAAGGTCTGCCGACTTGCGCATCTTGTCCTTCTTGGTCGGCTTTTTCTGGGTCGGCGGTTTCTCGTCGATCCAGAACCGCTTGCGTTCGAAGGGATAACCGGGCAGCGAGATGCGGCGGCGTTTCTCGCCCTGGTGGAAAGCCTGCCAATCGATTTCGGCGCCGGCCATCCAGGCGCCGCCGATACCGCGCATCAGGAAGACCGCGTCCGAGATCTGTTCCTTGGGATGCCGGATGGTGGTCAGAAAGGGAATGTTCTTTTTGCGGTCCACCTGCTGTTTGGCAAAGGTGTTCAGCGAACGGCCCGGACCCACCTCGATAAAGATGCGGCTGTCGTCTTCGAGCAAGGTGGCCATACAGTCCGACCAGCGCACGGTGCCCCGCAGGTGGGCTCGCCAATAGGACGAACTGGTAGCTTCTTCCGGTTTGATCCAGGTGCCGGTGACATTGCCCACGTAGGGAATACGCGGCGGGTTCAGCTTAAGCGCCTTGATTTCGGCCTCGAAGGGGTCAAGCACCGACTCCATCATGGGCGAGTGAGAGGCGCAGGTGATGTGCAGCACGCGACAATTGATTTCGTCGGCGACCAGTTTCTTTTCCAGGTCCAACACGGCACTTTCAGCCCCGGAGACCACGCAGTAGTTGGGCGAATTGATGACGCCGATGGCCAGGTTGGGATCGCTAATCATCTCGCGCAGCTCATCCTCGGGCAGGGAGACAGTCATCATTTTGCCGGGGGGCGTTTGTTGCAGGTAACGTCCGCGTGCGGCGACCAGCCTGAGGGCGTCTTCCAGGCTGAAGACGCCGGCCATGCAGGCCACCACGTATTCGCTGATGCTGTGGCCGATCATGGCGGAGGGTTTCAGGCCCCAGGCCATCAACTGGCGCGCCATGGCGTATTCGATGACGAAAATGGCCGGTTGCGCGATAGACATCTGGTTCAGCTCGGCGCGGGCGGCTTTCAGTTCGTCACCTTCCAGTTGCGTGCCTTCATCCAAACCCGGGTACAACAGGTCGCGCAAGTCGCGTCCCAGGTAGGGTTTCAGATACTGGCAACAGAAGTCGATTTCCTCCCGGAAAACGGTTTCGGTGAGGTACAGCTCCCGGCCCATATCCACGTATTGGTTGCCCTGGCCGGGGAACATGAAGACGATAGGGCGGTTGTCGCCGGTGTTGGTGGCCGAGACGATGCGTTCCGGGTCGTTGGCTTCCAGGGCCTCGATAGCGTCCTTTGTGTCCTTGCAGACAATCAGCCGACGCTCGGAGAAGGCCTTGCGGCCTACCTGGAGCGTATAGGCGGCGTCGTCCAAGTTGGTTTCGGGGAATTCCTTGAGGAAATTGGTCAGGTTGGTTGTGGCTTCGTCCAATCTGTCGCTGTCGCGAGCTGACAGAAGCAACAGGTTCCAGGAGCGACCGGAGCCGCTGGGGCCCTGCTCGGGCGGCTCTTCCATGACCGCGTGGGCATTGGTGCCGCCCAGGCCGAAGGAACTGACGCCCGCCCGTCGGGGGAAACCGTCCGTTTCCCATTTGGTCAGCTTGTCCACCACGTAGAAGGGGCTGTTTTCGAAGTCGATTTTGGGGTTGGGCTTCTCATAGTGCAGGTTGGCCGGGATCAAGCCGTGTTTCAGGGCCAGCGCCGCTTTGATGACGTTGCCCACGCCGGCGGTACAGTCCATGTGGCCGACACTGGTTTTCAAGGAGCCGATACCGCAGAACTGTTTCTTGTCAGTCTTGGCGCGGAAGGCGCGGGTGAGACCCGCTACCTCGATGGGGTCGCCCAGCGCGGTGCCGGTGCCGTGTGTTTCTATATAGGTAATGGTCTCGGGGTGTACGCCCGCCATCTCCTGCGCCATGGCGATGCCGATCGCCTGGCCTTCGATGGACGGCGCGGTGAAGCCTACCTTGGCGTTGCCGTCGTTGTTGATGGCGATGCCCTTGATCACCGCGTGTACGGTATCGCCGTCTTCCAGAGCCCGGTTGAGCGGTTTGAGCACGATCGCGGCTACGCCGGAACCGCCGAGCGTGCCGGTGGCGGAGGCGTCGAAGGCGCGACAGTGGCCGTCGACCGAACCGATCTCGCCTTCCACGTAGAGATAACCTTCCTTCAGCGGCACGTTGATGCGCGAACCGCCGGCAATGGCCATCTCGCACTCTCCGGCCAGGATGGATTTAACCGCCTCGTGAATGGCCACCAACGAGGTAGAACAACCGGTCTGTACGTTGAGGCCGGGGCCGCGCAGGTTCATCTTGTAGGACGCGCGGGTGGCGATGAAGTCCTTGTCATTGTTGATCAACAGCATCAGGTTACCGGTGTCCTCTACCAACTGTTCGTTGGGCAGAATGTAGTTCCACATGTAGCGACTGACGCTGACACCGGCGAAGCAGCCGATGCGGTCGGGATAGGTATCGGGATTGTAGCCGGCGTCTTCCAGGGCGTGCCAACATTCCTCCAGGAATACCCTTTGTTGCGGGTCCATAAGCCGGGCTTCACGCGGGCTGTAGCCGAAGAAGCGGGCGTCGAATTTGTCCGGGTCTTCCATATAACCCAGGGCGGGAACGTAGTTCGGATCGTTGACCAGATCGGGATCAACCCCGGCTTCGATCAGTTCTTCCGTGCTGAAGAAGGTGATGCCGTCCACGCCGTCGCGCAGGTTCTTCCACAGGGTGCGCACGTCGTTTGCCTTGGGGAAGCGTCCGGCCATGCCGATGACCGCGATGTTGGTGTCCACCGGTTCCCTACCGGCCGCACGGACTTTCAATGCTTCCTGTTTGTGGTCGGGATCCAGGTGATTGGCCAGGTCGCCCACGGTAACGTATTGGAAGAGATCGGTGATCTCCACGGTCACGTTGAAGGCTTCCTCCAGGCGCGATTGCACCTGGGCCAACAGCAACGAGTTGCCGCCGGATTCGAAGAAGTGGCTTCTTGGGGTGATCTGGTCGTTGCCCAGGATTTCCTTCCAGATGTCGATGATGGCGGCTTCCATCTTGGAATGAGCGGGCGAGACACCGGCCTGGGTATCGCCGGGCGCACTGCCGGGTTTGGGCAGGGCCTTCAGGTCCACCTTGCTGCCGCTGGCGGTGAGCGGGAACTCTTCCATGAGCACGAAGGCCGAGGGCACCATGTAATCGGGCAATTCCTCATTCAGGGCGTTGCGCAGGTCTTCTGCCTTGACCTTGGGGTTGCGACCGGTTGCAATGTAAGCGGCCAGCCGTTTGTCGCCGGGCCGATCCTCGCGCACCATGACCAGGGCGTTGCGCACGCCTTTCTGTTCCCGCAGCACGGCCTCGATTTCGCCTAACTCGATGCGGAAGCCGCGTATCTTGACCTGGTGGTCGCTACGACCCATGTACTCGATGTGGCCGTCCTCACGGTAGCGGCCCAGATCACCGGTTTTATACAGACGCGCGCCTTCCTCTTGGGAGAAGGGGTCGGGGATGAACACCTTGTCACTGAGTTCGGGTCGGTTGATATAGCCGCGGGCCACGCCGTGACCGCCGATATAGACCTCGCCCGGCACGCCGACCGGCACCAATTGCAGGTTTTTGTCCAGCAGGTACATCTGGCTGTTGGCCACGGCTTTTCCGATGGGCGGCGGCGTGTTGACGCCTTTCATATCGGTATAGAACCAGGCCTCATCCTTGCTGATGTCGTCCTCGGGACCCCAGCCCAGGCGGCACATGCTGCCCCAGACCGTGGTCTCGGTGGGGCCGTAACAGTTCCACATCTTGCGGCCGGGAGCCCACTTGCGCATCAGGTCTTCATTGCAGGCCTCGCCGCCCACCATCAGCACGCGCAAGTCGGGTACGCCTTCCGGGTCCATCATGGGCAGTACGGAGGGCGGCAGCAGGGTCACCGACACGCCGGTTTCCGCGATCAATTTTTGCAGGTTGGTGCCCAGCAGATTTTCACGGCTCGCCAGTTGCAGACAGGAGCCCGCCGACAGACCCATGCTGATCAGCAGGATGGACGCGTCGAAGTTAAGCGACGCGAAGACCAGGAACTTGTCCTCGGGTGTGAAACCATAGACTTTCTCGGTGCAGACCAAGTTGCTCAGGTTACGTTGGGTCAACATCACGCCTTTCGGTTTACCGGTGGTGCCCGATGTGTAGATGACATAACCCAGGTCGTCGGGTTTCTGTACCGTGTCCGGGTCGGTGTCCGGTCGTTCGGCGATCTTCTCACGCTCGGTATCCAGGCAAATCAGGCGAGCCTTATTGCTGGGCAATTGTTCGGTGAGGTACTGGTGCGTTACGATCACCGATACATCGGCGTCCTCGATCATGAAAGCCAGGCGTTCCTCGGGGTAGGCCGGGTCCAGCGGCAGATAGGCGCCTCCGGCTTTCCAGATGGCGATCATGGCCACGATCATATCGGGCCCGCGGTCCATACTGATGCCCACGATACTGTCCGGCCCCACGTCCAACGCCCGCAGGAAGTGGGCAAGGCGATTGGCCTGGCTGTTCAACTCCGCATAACTGAGGCGGGTTTCCTCGTAGATCACCGCCACCTTCTCAGGATGTTCCTTGGCATAATCGGCCACCATCAGGTGGAGATAGTAGCCGGGATCATAGGCTTCTTCCGTTTGGTTCAGATCGTGCAACAGCCATTCCAGTTCAGCCGGCGAGAGTAACGGCAGTTTGCTGATTTGGGATTGAGAGTCTGCCGCGGCGGCGTCAAGGAGCGTGAGGAATTGGCTCGTCATGCGTTGCGCGGTTTCGGGTTTGAACAGGTCGGTGTTGTATTCCAGCATGCCGCTGATGGTGTCGCCGCTTTCTTCCAATATTAGGGTCAGGTCGAAATGGGAGATGCCCAGGTCCAAGTAGGACAAGCTGAGGCTTGCATCACCGAAACTGCCGGCAGGCTCCGGCGTGTTCTGTAACGAGAACATGGCCTGGAACAGGGGATTGCGGCTGAGGTCGCGGTCCGGTTGTAATTTGTCCACCACCAGATCGAAGGGCAGATCCTGGTAGCGCAGGCTGTCCAAGGTCTGTATGCGCGCCACTTCCAGGGCTTCAGCCACGGTTTGCGAGGCGCGTACCTTCGTGCGCAACGCCAGCGTGTTGACGAAGAAACCCACCTGGTTTTCGGTCTCCAGCATGCCCCTGTTGGCCACCGGCGTACCGATCAAAATATCGTCCTGGCCGCTCAATCGAATCAGCAGCGCGTTGTAGATGGTCAGCAGCACCATGAAGCGGGTCACCTGATATTTTTCGGCCAGTTCGTCGACCGTACGAGTCTGGTCCGGCGACAGGTGCACGCCCTGATGCGCGCCGTTGAAGGACATGACCATGGGTCTTGGGAAATCAGCGGGAATGTTCAAGACCTGATTGCTTTCGGCCAGGTGCCCCTCGATATGGGTCAAGGCATTGTCGAATCGGCCGTCGCCATGGCGTTGTTTCTGCCACGCGATCCAATCGGCGAATTGAACGGGAAGCGGTTGCCACGCGGGCGTGCTGTTGTCCAGGGCAGCCTCGTAGGCCGCGCCCAGATCGTCGATGAGAATGCTCATGGACCAGGCGTCAGAGATCATGTGGTGCATACACAGCACCAGCAGATGGCTTTCCTCGCTCTTTTGGATCACGGTGCAACGGAACAACGGCCCGGTTTCCAGGTTGAAGGGTGTGCGCCCTTCCCTCCGCGCCAACTCGGCCGCGTGTACATCGTCGCGAACATCCGAAATCCACTTCAGGGTGATGTTGCTACCGTCGTTGAAGACCAGGTGCGGCACGCCGTCCTCGGCCGCAAACGACAGGCGGAGCGACTCGTGACGATACTTGACCTGTTCCAGCGCTTTTTCCAACGCTTCGCGGCTCAACGGCCCCTGCAATAGATAGGCGTAGGGAATATTGTAGGCGGGATTGTTGGGTTGCAATCGGTCGATGAGCCACAGGCCGCGTTGGGCAAAGGACAGAGGCAGGCGGGCATCGCGCGCAACCGCTTGGATGGGAGGAATATCGTCTTCCAAGCCCCCGGCGGCCTCTCGCGCCAATCCGGTAACCGTGGGTGCGTTGAAGAAGGCGGGCAAACTGATATCCACGCCCAATTGTTTGCGGATTCGCGCCAGCACCTTGGTGGCCAGGAGGGAATGGCCGCCCAAACGGAAGAAATCGGTTTTCACCCCTACGTCTTGCGTACTCAAAACCTCGTCCCAAATGGCGGCGATCACCTGTTCGGCCTGATTGCGCGGCGCCACGTGGGTCTCTCCGGGATCATCAGCCCAGTCGGGCGCGGGCAGGGCTTTGCGGTCGATTTTTTTATTCGGTGTCAGGGGGAAGGCGTCCAGGCCGATCAAGGCCTTGGGCACCATGTAGTCGGGCAGGTTCTCACGCAGGCTGTCAGTCAGCGTTTCCGGGCACGGCTTTCGGTCGGGCTCGGGGGTGAAGTAGGCGGCCAAACGAGGATCGCCGGGAATATCTTCACGCACAACGACAACGCATTTGGCCACGTCCGGGTGTTTGGCCAGGACAGCTTCGACCTCGCCCAACTCGATGCGGTAACCGCGTATCTTTACCTGGTGATCGATGCGGCCAAGGCACTCCAGGTTGCCGTCCGCCAACCAACGGGCAAGATCGCCGGTGCGATACAAGCGCGCGCCGGCATTCTTGGAAAAGAGATCGGGGATGAATTGTTGCGCGGTGAGAGCAGGGCGATCCAGATAACCGCGAGCCAGGCCCACGCCGCCGATCAGCAATTCTCCGGCGACGCCGTCGGGAACCGGTTGCAGGTTGCCGTCGACCACATAGACGGTGGTATTGGCGATGGGTTTGCCGATAGCAATGGGAATCTTGCCCGAGGGCACATGATGTACGGTCGACCAGATGGTGGTTTCGGTGGGGCCGTACATATTCCAAAGGGCACTGCCGCGATCGACCAGATGGCCGGCAAGATCGGCCGGCAGGGCCTCTCCGCCGCAGAGGATTTTGAGATCCGGCGTTCGATCCCAACCCGCTTCCAGCATCAGGCGCCAGGTAACGGGCGTGGCTTGGAGAACCGTTGCCTTGTTGCGTTCCAAAACGGAAAGGAGGGCTGCCCCGTCCATGGCGGTCTCGCGACTGACGATGACCGCGCGGGCGCCGGTGATCAAAGGCAGGTAAAGTTCCAAGCCCGCGATATCGAAGGACAGGGTGGTCACGGCCACCAACACGTCGGAGGCGGTCATACCCGGCTGCCAGGCCATGGACACCAGGAAGTTGACCAGGTTGCCGTGAGAGAGTTGCACGCCCTTGGGCCTGCCGGTGGAGCCGGAAGTGAAGATGGTATAGGCGCGGTGATCGTTGCCGGTGAGGCGATTCGGGTTGGTATCGGGCTGCCGGGCAATCGTCTCCCAATCCGAGTCCAGGCAAATAGTTTGCGCCTGGTGTTCCGGCAGGTACGGCAGAAGGTGAGATTGAGTGATGAGAATCGGCATACGGGCGTCTTCCACCATCATGCCCAGGCGTTCGCGCGGGAAGGCAGGATCCATGGGCACATAGGTGCCGCCGGCTTTCATAACCGCCAATAAGGCGACCATCATATCGATGCCACGATCCATGCATATGCCCGCGGATTGTTCGATACCCAGGCCGCCGGCCGTCAAGAAATGCGACAGTTGGTTGGCCCTGGCGTTCAACTCTGCATAGCTCAAGCTCGCGTTGGGCTTGGTTCCGGCTCCGTCGAATACGACCGCGGTGTTACCAGGGTTGTTCCGCACCTGGTCTTCAAATAGACGCGGAAAATCGGCTTCCGGCAGGTCCATTACAGTGGCATTGCGTTCCACCAGGATATCGGCCCGTTCGTCCTCCTCCAGCATGGCCAACCGGCCGATAGGCGCGGCCGGGTCTGTCACGATATCTTCCAGCAGGTTGCAGAAGTGTCGCGACATGGTCTCGATGCGCTTGCGGTGGAACAGGACAGGGTTGTACTCGATAACGCCGTAGTAAGCGGCGCCCACCCGAACGATCTTCAGGTTGATGTCGAACTCGTCTACGGTTAACGGCAGGATGATGCGTTCCCAGGTCATTTCACCCATGTCCCAGCGCTCATTGCCGGCCTCATCCAGGGAAACTATCGGTTCATCGCGATTCTCGAAACGATTGCTGTCCTCCCAGATAAGCTGGACCTGAAACAAGGCTCCGCGTGCGGCATCCCGTTTCAATTCCAGGTGAGAGGCAAGCACGGCCGCGGGATAAGCCCGGGCATCGACAGCCTGACGCACGGCAATTTTGTTGTCGTCCAGGAATTCCGCGAAGGTCCGGGTCGGGTCCACTTCCGCACGCATGACCACGGGGTTGACGAAGTAACCCACATTGCCGCCGTACTCCGGACCACGACCGCCGGTCGGCACGCCGGCGATGATATCTCGTTGTCCCGTATAGCGATGGAGAAAGACTTGGAAAGCCGAAACGCAGATCTGGAACGGCGAGGCATCCAGTTTTCCGGCCAGGGTTTTCATGCGATTGAAGAAATCGTCACCGAGGGGAAAGCGCAGGCAGTCGGCCCGAAACCCGAGTTTGTTGGGACGGGCCTTGTCGGTAGGCAGTTCCACGGGAGCAAGCTCACCGGCCAGGCGCTCCTGCCAGAAGTGCTTCAGGCGCTCACCTTCCTCACCGGCCAGCATCTCTTCCTGCTGTTGCACAAAATCAGCGAGATCTTTTTCCGGCGCGGGAAGGGAGGCGGGATCGTTGCCGGCGTATACGGCGCGCAACTGGTTGAGCACGGTCATCGCGGACCATACATCGGCGGCCATGTGGTGCATCTGCAGCATAATGATGCGGTCGTCGTCGGGAAGGCGGAATACCCGCCAGCGAACGGGCGGCTGTTTCTCCAGGTCAAACCGGCGGTGTGTTTCTTCAAGCAGACGTTGGTGAAGGTCCGCGGCCGTCCAGTCAGTATCGACGACTTGGAAATCCACGGGCAAGTCGTCAAAGACCCGGCGTACCGGCTCGCCGTCCTGTAATTCGCAAAGGCTGCGCCAAATGGGATGGCGGCGATGCACCGCCTTGAGGGCCGCTTCCAGTTTCGTCTCGTCCAACCCGGCCTTGACACGCCAGGCATAGGTCATGTTGTAGGCGCCCGAGTCGGGATCGAGCCGATGGAGCAACCAAAGTCCTTTCTGTCCCGCCGTCAACCGCTCTATTCGGGAATTTTCCATGCTAGAAACACTATCCATCCCAACTTCCTCCTGGAGACCTTTACCGGGCGACCCCCGTATCGGACACCGTTAACCTTTGCAAGATGTGACGGGCCGATGCCGAAATGCATACCCAATAGAACCGTGGAAACGATTGTGCTGCGCGGAAGATCCAGGACCGGTAGTTCCGGGGTGATGCCTATGGTATTAGAAACGGACCTTGAAGGTGCCGAAGTAAGCGCGTTGCCCGTAACCGGGAATGGTGTTCACCGTGCTAACGAGTAGATCGGGAACCCAGACCTCCTCATCGAGCAGGTTGGTCACGTACAACTCAAGGCGTAAATCGGCATCGACGGTAAAAAAATGGCCCAAATCGAGGGAACCATTGAATGACAACATATTAAACGATTCGGAAGGCGGATTGGAGGTCACCGGAGGTTCGATCGTAAGCGGATAGTACGCATCGAAATAGTTGTTGAACAGGCCCGCATGGGCTGTTTTTCCCCGAAAACCCACGCCCAACTTGGCCGAAAGATTGGGCAATCTAGTGAAATCGTCTTGAATGAGTTCCTCATTTCCCATGCCGGTATATTCGGCATGAGCCTGTCGCCTCTCGTTGGTTTGGCGACTCACCGAGGCCGAGAAAAACCACGTGCGGTTTGGGGAGTACTTGAATTCGGCTTCCCATCCCTCCAAGATCAACTCTCCGGCATTGCCGAACTCGCCAAGGAAGTATTGTTCATTGGGCAGGAGTTGAATCAGGTCCGTCTCCTTGCTCCGATAAAAGGTGAACACCGCGGAATGGTTGTCGCTTTTGGAAAAAGCCTGAAAGTCTAAGGTAGCCATGCTTTCCGGTTTCAGGTCGGGATTACCTTTTTGAACGCCCACGGTATCGATAAACCGCTCCAACTCCGTCGGGGAACGATAGGCCTGACCATAAAGCAGCTTGATGCCGGTTCGGGGAGAAAAATTGAAGATGCCGCCGACCCTGGGAACGAGATCGTTTTCCAAACCCTTGACCTTGTTCAGCTGAAAACCTCCGATGAACTTGGCAAACCGGCTGGGTTGCCAGGCCAGTTCAGCATAGACCCCGTAGGAATAGGACTGTTCATTCAATGCGGAGCCCAAACCAAGTTCACCGGTCTTGTTGTTGGTCTGACGGTGATGGTACACGCTGCCGAACAAAACCTTGGTATTGTCGTCGAGGTTACCGAAAACGGTTGCCTCCAGCAAAAAATCCTCGGAATCCAGCGGCAGGGCGTTCCTCACCCGCTCGGGATCGTCTTCATCGGCGGTCCGATCGGTAGCCCAGAAGGTAAAATCCTCGTGGTTGTGAGTGATGTCGAATTCCAGGTCCCAGTTTTCGCCAAGCCCTTGCTGCCAGCCCAGATCGATCATGGAAACCCTGCTGTGGTAGCTCAGGGTTTGCGTCGGGTTGTAATAGGTTTCGGTGAAGTGCTTGTTGTAACCGTAGAAGGCGCGGGCAGTGAAATTCCGATAGTTGAAGAGGCCGTAGAAACCCTTGTCGTCCTCGAAGACGTCCTCGGAGACCGTGGTCTTGACCTCTGAAAGCAGGTCCCAGCCGTCGGCGTCGAAATCCCAACCGTCATAATCGAAGTAGTGGGCGCCCAATTGAATTTCCATGTCGCCGGTACTGTAGTTCAGATAGACCTCGCTGCCTTTGGCGTTGAAGGAACCGCCGGTAACCGATATCTGCTGCACGCCGGGATCCCTTTTGGTAACGATGTTGATCACCCCTTCGAAGGCATTCGTACCGTAAAGCACCGAACCGGGACCGCGAACGATCTCGATGCGGTCGATCATGGCCAGGGGAAACGTGTAATAAGGATTGTAGATGGAAAAGTTGCCGTTAACCACGCGTAAAGGCCTGCCGTTGATCAACATCAGCACGTGAACAGCGGCTGTATTGGAATCGCCGCCGCGAATCATGTTTCGGTTGATGCCCAGGGTAAAAAGGTTATTGGTGGCGGGCGCACGTTCCAGGAGTTCCAAAAGGTTTCTGGCTCCAAAGGTTTCAATCTCCGCCGCATCGATCACCGAAATCACGCCCGGCGCCTCCCACAATGGTTCTTCCCGTTTCGAAGCGGTGATCACGCTGACATCGAACAAGTCTTCCAGGCGGAAGGCACTGTAATCCACATCATCACCTACCTGTCCCCTGACGGGGCCGGGAAGGAAAAACAAAAAGAAAACAAGCAGGTTCTGCGCGATGAGGGTTACAGGACAGGAGCAACGTCTCGGTTTGGCCGTGGACGTCACCGTGTGAACTAATGAAAGCATGAGTGTTGCTCGAAAGAATGCGTAGATGTAAAAAATGCTCAACCGTGGGGAGCGCCGTATGTACTTTCCTATGTTTCGACAGTCAGATTCATTTACTTTAGTCATTTCTCCCTCACAAAACGCCGTTTTTCTCAACGCATGCAAAGGTACGATCTGATGCACTTTGATCTTTTCTCACGCCTGGCTCCAAAACAAGGCCAATTATCGTCCGTGCCCCGTTTTGTATTTGTAACGTGTCTATAGACAACCCCTTATCACGAGCAGATTATTCGTGCACACCGTTTTGTTCGATGATGCGCACCTTGAAACCGCTCCTTCGCTGTCAATATTAACAGGCTGCTGCCGATAAGAAAAACCATCGGCCCGCTATCATGGTGCCGCTGATCGATGCAAGGAGCCCAACCCACGATGGTCCAAACATTCCCTAGACTCACCGACGTCTTCAGGCGATTGGTGCTGCTCTCTCTTGCTTGCTCTACCCTTCACCTTTGGGGTCAACAGGTGATGCCGTTTCGGTCCCTGACATCCCGAGACGGGTTGAACCAGAACTCCGTCTTGGCCGTGACCCAGGATCGACAGGGCTTCATCTGGTTGGGCACTCAGGACGGCCTGCATCGTTACGACGGTTATGAGTTGGTGCTCTATCGAAACAAACCCGACGACCCCGGTTCCCTCAGCGCCAACCTGATCACCGCGATCCAGGAAGACGGCGAAGGGCGTTTATGGGTTGGCACCTATTCCGACGGGCTCAACCGCCGCAAACCGGATATGACCTTCGAGCGTTTCCTCAACCGACCCGGCGAACCGCGCATGCTGACCAGCAACAATATCAACATGCTCACCAGGCTGCGCAACGGTAATGCGGTTGCGGGCACCCAGGCCGGCCTGAATATCTGGCAACCTGACAAAGAACGCTTTTCCCTCTTCGTGCATCAGGGGGATTGGGACTGGATCAACGCCGTGTTGGAGATGCGCGACGGGCGTATCTACCTTGGTACCCAGGCCGGTTTGGCCCTTTTTGAAAACGAGGTCTTCAACACCACGCCCTTGCTGGGCGGCTCCTCCCTGAATCAGGTTGTCCGCTGCCTCTTCGAGGATCCCGACGGCAGCCTTTGGGTGGGAACCGAAAACGGTCTCTACCTGTTTGGGAGTGATCGTGATCTTCAGAACCATTGGCAACACGACCCGGACCGGTCCGACAGCCTGCCTCACAACACTGTGACCGGCGTAACCTTTGACGCCCAAGGCGTACTGTGGGTGTCCACCCTGGGTGGCGGCGTGGCCATGAAGCCTCCCGGGGCAAAGGGCTTCCACACTTTTGACGAGAACACCGCCGGCCGTATCGACAACCGGGTCTTCACCCTGTTCCAGGATCGCGGCGGCGTCTTGTGGTTCGGCACCAGTATGAACGGCGCGACCCGACTGGCCAGGGGTAGCGGTTCCTTCGATTTGTGGCGCCCGGGCAGCGGTTCGGCGGGCGTATCGACACGCTTCAACATCATTCGCGGCATCACCGAAGACCAAAAGGGCCGCATCTGGCTGGGTACGGAGGGCGGCCTGGTGGTGATGGACCGGGCCGGATCCGAAACCAGGTACATCACGTCGCAAAATACCGAAGACATGCCGGAAGGCGTGATTTGGTCGGTAGCCGCGGACGGCGAAAGGTTATGGATCGGTTCGGCCGGCGGTTTGGGTCGTTTGAATATGAATACCGGTAACATCAAACGCTTTCCCGACCAGGACGACGAGGTTACCAATGTCCGCGCTTTGCTACCGGATGACGAGCAGGTTTGGGCCGGCTGTTTCGGCAGCGGTTTGTATCGCCTGGACCGTTCCGGCCGCATTCTCAACCGCTACCGCCGCCAGCCTACTGAACCCGCTTCCCTGCCCAGTAACCGGGTCCTGGCCCTCGGCGATGAGGGCGGCGGCAACCTGCTGGTAGGCACCATCGAGGGCATGGTTCGCCTCTCCGGCGCAACCGGGCGCACTCGACGCTTCGTACCCGGCCAATTACTGGACGCGGAATTGAGTTCACCCATCATCCGCACAATCTACCGCGCGCACAACGGCGATTTATGGGTGGGAACCAATCAGGGCTTGAACCGGCTGACTCCTGACGGCGGGGGCTATCGCGTCCGCGTCTTCCTTGAAGAGGACGGCCTGCCCAACAACGCCGTCTACGGTGTCTTGGAAGACGACAAAGGCAACTTCTGGCTGAGCACCAACAAGGGCCTGGCCCGTTTTCATCCGAGGGAGCGAACCTTCCGCAGCTTCGGTATCAACCGGGGTCTGCAGGATTTCGAGTTCAACGCAAACGTGGCTCTGGCCGGTTCCAACGGCGAACTCTTTTTCGGCGGTGTGCGCGGCCTGAACAGCTTTCGACCCGGCGCCCTGCGCGAAAGCAACTATCGGCCCGATGTCTTCATTACCGACATCACCCGTAACACCGAATCGATTCCATTGCACGACCACGGCGCCGGCCCCCTGGTCATGGAAAACGACCATCGCGTGTTGTCCATCCGCTTCGCGTGCAGTGACTTTTCCGCGCCCGAACGCAACCGTTTTACCTACCAATTGGAAGGATTCGACAAGGATTGGGTGGACCTGCCGCCCGCACGTCAAAACGCTACCTATACCAACCTGGACCCCGGCAACTACACATTCCGAGTCCGCGCGAGCAGTCCCTCGGGCAACGGGTCGGAAACCCCGGCTGTCCTGAACATCCATGTCCGCCCGCCCGTTTGGCAATCACCGCTCGCTTACGGTTTCTACGCGATCCTGGCTGTTATCGCCCTCATTCTGCTCAGCCTCTCCCGGCGAAAGCGCAAGCACCTTCATGACCAGGCCCACCTCCGCCTCAAGGAGAGCGAGGAACGCCTTAAATGGGCGCTGTGGGGCAGCGGTGACGGGCTTTGGGACTGGCAGATCGAAAAGGGCCAGATCCATAGAACCCTGCTCTGGGAAATGCTGGACTATAACGATCAGGCGGTCGACGGCCCGCTTCACTTCCAAAACGACCTCCTTCATCCCGAGGATCTGCCGCGCATGCAATCATTGATCGAGGATCACCTGGCGGGTCGCACTCCCTTCTACGAGGCCGAATACCGCATCCGTGCCCGCGACGGCAACTGGAAGTGGATTCTGGATCGCGGCAAGGTGATTGAACGCGACAATTCCGGCAACCCCATTCGCGTGGCCGGCACTCACAAGGAAATCACCCTGCGCAAGAGTGCCGAGGAAAAGCTGCGCCTCGCCGCCAGGGTGATGGAGAGCACTAACGACGCGGTTTTCATTACCGATCTGGATTTCAATATGTTGCAGGTGAATACCCGTTTTCACGAATTGACCGGGTTCAGCGAGGAGCAGGTGCAGTTTATGAGTCTGCAACACCTGTTCGCGGACCAGTACGGCGACGGTTATTTCAAGCGTCAACGAGAGCGCCTGTTCAGTTCCACTCGTTGGGAGGACGAGGTCTGGTTGACCTCACGCGGCGGTGACCGTTTCCTGGCCGGCTTCTTCCTCAGCCTGGTTTTGGACGAGGACGGCGAACCCAACAACTGTGTCGGCGTCTTCGCCGACATCACGCAACGCAAGAAAGCCGAGGAGGACCTGCGCTACCTGGCCAATTACGACGCTTTGACCGGCCTGCCCAACCGCACCCTGTTCAGTGAACGCTTGGAACGAGCCATGATCCGCGCCGACCGCAACAAACAGAAGTTGGCCCTACTGTTCACCGACCTGGACCGCTTCAAGCAAATCAACGATTCGCTGGGTCACAATGTGGGCGACCTGCTGCTACAAGAAGTATCCTCCCGGCTCAGCTCTTGTGTTCGCCAGGAGGATACGGTGGCTCGCCTGGGTGGAGATGAATTCCTTATCATCCTGGAAGAGGTTTCGGAAATGAACGACGTGCGCGTGGCCACCCGCAAGGTACTCGCCCAATTCGCCCGTCCCTTCCATTTGGACGGTCACGAGGTGATCATCTCTCAGAGTATCGGTATCAGCATCTACCCGGATGACGGCAAGGATATCCGGGTCCTGCTGAAGAACGCGGATACCGCCATGTATCACGCCAAAGAGCGCGGTCGCAATAATTTCCAATTCTACGCGGGCGAGATGAACGCCACCTCGTTGCGTCGCTTGGAGATGGAAAGCCTGCTGCGCCGAGCCCTGGATCAGGGCGAGTTATCGCTGGTCTACCAACCCAAAATAGATATTGCCTCGGGCAAGATCATCGGTGCGGAGGCCCTGCTGCGCTGGAACAACGAGACCTTCGGCTATGTCTCCCCGGCCGAATTCATTCCGATTGCCGAGGAGTCGGGCCTGATCGTGTCTATCGGCGCCTGGGTCATCCACGAGGCTTGCAGACAACACG
>JAAUYB010064905.1_pt1 | contig 89913 bp, 84 predicted proteins | sample 7278071 | NCBI WGS metagenome assembly JAAUYB01 (sample SAMN14350121, study PRJNA611818) | marine sediment metagenome | isolation source: surface marine sediment (1.8m) | place: French Polynesia: Moorea | collected 2018-08
CCGGATCGGGCGTGTAGGTGAAGGTCCCGTCGCCGTTGTCGGTGATGGTGCCGTTCGCCGGATCGGTGATGTCGGTGACCTCGAGCGGATCGCCGTCGGGATCGCTGTCGTTCGACGTCGGGTCGAAGGTGACGGTGTCGTCCTCGTCGAGGTCGTACTCGTCATCCTCAGCCATCGGCGCGTCGTTCTCGGGCTCCACCTCGACGGTGATCGTCGCGGTGTCGCTGCCACCGTTGCCGTCGGAAACGGTGTACTCGAACGTATCGGTGCCGTTGAAGTCCGGGTCCGGCGTGTAGGTCAGCGTGCCGTCGCCGTTGTCGGTCACCGTGCCGTTGTCGGGCTGGGTGAAGCTGTCGATCTCCAGCGGGTCGCCATCGACATCCGAGTCGTTGGCCAAGGGCGCGATGACGACCGGCGTGTCCTCGTCGGTGGACGCGTCGTCGTCCACAGCCACCGGGTCGTCGTTGACCGGATCGACGGTGATGTTGACCGTCGCGGTGTCGGTGCCGCCCTGCCCGTCCGAGACGGTGTAGGTGAAGCTGTCCGGCCCGTTGTAATCAGGGTCGGGCGTGTAGGTGAACGTGCCGTCGCCGTTGTCGACCAGCGTGCCGTTCGAGGGATCGGTGAAGTCGACGATCTCCAGCGGGTCGCCGTCGGGGTCGGTGTCGTTCGCCAGGGGCGCGATCAGAACCGAGTCGTCCTCGTCGACGCTGACGAAGTCATCCATTGCATCCGGGTCTTCGTTCTGCGGATCGGTCAGGATCGTCTCGATCTGGCTGAACTCCAGCGTCTCGCCGCTGTCGAAGGTCACCGTGCCCATGGTCGCGCCGGCGTCCGAGCCGTCGGCCACTTCGTTGATGGTCAACCGGCCGGCGCCGCGCAGATCCAGCACGTCGTTGTCGGCGGTGTCGTCGGGGCCGTTGCCGCCGACGATCACGTCGCCGTCGCCGTCCGAGGCGTTGTCCACGATGAAGGTGTCGTCGCCGTCCTGGCCGAACATCTGGTCCGAGCCCTCGGCGCCGGTGATCACATCGTCGCCCGCCTCGCCGGGATCGAAGGCGATCACGTCGAAGGTGATGTCGGTGACGTTCACGGCGGTGTTAAAGTTGCCGTCCTGCTCGTGATAGAGCCGGAACTCGACGATCGGGCCGGCGATGTTGACCAGCACCGAGTGCTCGTCAGCCGCGTCGTCGGTGTAGTTGTTGTCGGTGCTGGTCGCGGTGTCGTTGCCGGGCACACCGTCGGTGTCCGACAGCGCGAGTCCGGACCCTGCATCCGACAGCATGACCTGAACGAGGTTGCCGTCCGCATCATAGGCCTCGATCCGGATCCGACCGTCGCCATCGATGTCGTTGACCCGGAATTCGACGTTCGAGATCGGCACGTCCGAGGTCCAGGAATAGGCCGCCGACCCGTTGTCGCCGTTCGTGGTCGATTCCATCGACGCGTTTTCGTCCACGTTTGCATCGAGCAGATCGGTGTTCTGCGTGGTGCCCTCGTAGTCGGTGGTCGCGTTGCCCTGCTCACTCAGGATCGTGAAGGTGATGTTCGCCGAGCCGGTGTTCTGGGTGAAGTCATCCGCCTCGTCGTCATCGTCGTCGTCGTCCGACGCAAAGCCGGGCGCCTCGGACCACTGGAAGATCTCGCGCACCGGCGGGGCGCTGCCGCCGTCGTCGCCGAAGATGGTGTCGTCGCCGGCCGCACCGTCGATGGTGTCGTCGCCGCCGTTGCCGAAGATCAGGTCGGCGTCGTTGGTGATCATGTCGCCGCCCTGGTCGGTGGGCGCGTTGGAGTCGTCGTAGCCGAGCTCCATCACCTCGCCAAAGGCCTCGCCGTCGACGGCGCCGTCGGGGCCGGTGGCCTCGGATTCGTAGATCGCGACATAATCGATCGACCCGTCGAAGAACCGGTCGTAGTCACCGTCATCTTCTTCGCGCGCGGCGAAGGTGAAGTTCTCGTCGTCGTTGTCGCCGATCTCCATCGTGAGCCCGGTGGTGTCGTCGACCACGGTCTGCGATTCGCCTGAGGTGCCGTTCTCGACGATCAGCTGGACGCCGGTATCCTCGTCCCAGCTGTACTTGACGTTGACGTGGTCGCCCGGGGAAACCAGGCCCGCATCGGTGGTCACGACCGCCTCTTCGCCGCCGCCGTCGCAATGGATCACCTGGACCGAGCCGTCTAGCTGGACCGAGATCGAGAAATAGCCCTCGGACCCGCGGTCGGCGTATTCGCCGCGGCTGACCAGCGTGTCGGGGCTGGTGCCGATGTGGCTGTCCTGGCGGTACTGTACCTCGATGGTGCCCTTCGACATGTCGAACGGATCGTCGTTGCCGCTCACGTCAAAGCGGTCGCCGTGGCCGTCGAAATGGGCGCGGTCGCCCGAGGCGGAGCCGTTGCCGAAGAAGGCGCCGTTCTGCGCAACGCCGTCATCCAGGCCAGTGTCTGCGGTTTCGTTGCCTGCGATGAAGTCCCAGAGGCCAACGAGGTTGTTTACGGAGTTCGGGTCGAAGTTAGACATCGTGGCGATCCTTATTTCACAAGCCCAGAACGCGCCGTGTGGCGGTCAGCGCAAAGGTTGACGTAACGGCGCGCCGGCCGTGGCTTCACGCGCGGCGCTTTGCGGAATATCGGTGCGGTCCAGGCCGTCCGCCGCGGTGCGGCGCCTGTCCCGGTTTCGGTCTCAAAAAACTCTCTCATCACCGTCTCCACCCCTGGACGCCCAGGGTCCTGCTGCGGTCGGGGCGGGAAACTGCCCGTCCAGACCCATGGCGCCTTTGCCCCGACAACGGATGGTTCAGTGACAAGCGATGAAGGCCACCCCCCAGGTGATCCGACTTCGTCCTGACCGGCTCGTGCCCCCACCGTCGAGGACCCGTGACGCCCCTGGGAGCCCCCAGGCATCAAGCTGAACCATGCCGCTGTCGACGCGACACCCCCACCAAACACCGAGCAGTATGCGGAATTTCGGATTTTAGAAAAACGCTTTTGTTCCCGCCGTCGCAGCGCGGTCCGCAGATTTGCGCCCCCAAACCGCCGCATTAACGCCACATTCTGCACCGGCCCCCAGGACGGATTGTTGACGGTTTCGGGAGCGAAGGGAGCTCAGCTAGCGGATTGGACCCTCCGAGACCCCAAATACGGTGCCAGACCGCGCCCCGCCGCCGCGATTGTTTCGCAATCGGCGCCAAACTCGCGCCGATCCGGCCCTGCCCAATTTGTGCCATTAACCAAGGCCCGAGTTTCCGGAAAACGGCGACAAACCCGGCAGACCGCCGGTTTTGTCCACAGGCGACGAACGTTTCACCGCACCGTCACAGAATCGGCCGGCACATTTCTGCCGAAATTCGGGCGTCTTGCGGGCGCGGGCCGGGCGCCGGTCGCGCCACGGCCGGGCGCCGCTGTGGGCGAATTGACCGGCGCGGCGAATTGGTGTCCTAAGGCGGGGCCGCGCGCCCAGCCGAGAGGGGGCCACCGCCGATGCCGCCCAACGTCCTCTTCGTCGTGATCGACCAGATCCGGGCCGATCTTCTGTTCGGCGCATTGGCCGATCACATCGCGCTGCCGGCCTTGCGCGGGCTGATGGACGAGGCAGTCAGCTTCACCAACCATCACTCGGTCGCCAACCCCTGCGGGCCGTCGCGCACCTCGATGCTGACCGGGCGCTACGCAATGAACCACCGTTCGGTCCGGAACGGCGCGCCCTTGGCGCACGAGACGCCGAACCTGGCGCGCGAGCTTCGCAAAGGCGGTTATCACCCGCTGCTCTTCGGCTACACCGACACCACCCGTGATCCACGCCGGCATCCGCCGCAGGACCCGCTGATGCGGACCTACGAGACCGAGATGCCGGGTTTCGAGGTGGTCACCGAGATGCGGATGGAGGAAAACCGCGCCTGGCTCGCGCATCTGCACGCCAAGGGCTACGACCTGCCGGCGGGCGAGCGGGTCTGGCATCCCGCAGGCGATCACATTGCCGCGCCGGCCTTCTACCGGGCCGAGGACAGCGACACGGCGTTTCTGACCGATGCCTGCCTGGCCTCGCTGGCGGTGCGGCGCGACCAGCGCTGGTGCGCGCACCTGACCTATCTGCGCCCGCACCCGCCCTTCGTCGCGCCCGCGCCCTACAACACGATGTACGACCCCGCTGCGCTGCCGCTGCCGGTGCGGCCCCGTAGCCGCGCCGCCGAGGCCGCCCTGCATCCCTATTTGGGGCCGCTTCTGGAAAAGGACCACGCCCGCGGAACGGTGGTGGGCTTTCCCGATCTCGGCGACGACATGGCCACGGTGCAGCAGTTGCGGGCGCTCTATTTCGGGCTGGCGAGCGAGGTCGACGCGCATCTGGACCGGGTGCTGGCCTGGCTGAAGGATAGCGGGCAGTGGTCGTCGACGATGGTGATCGTCTGCGGCGATCACGGCGAGATGCTGGGCGACCGGCACTGCTGGGGCAAGCGCGCGCCGTTCGCGGCGTCCTACCACGTGCCGTTGATCGTACGCTGGCCCGGCGGCGCCGGCGGCGTGCGGGTGACGGCGCCGACCGAGTCGGTGGATCTGTTGCCGACGATTCTGGAGGCGGTCGGCCTGGAGGCGCCGCACTGGGCCGACGGCCGGTCGCTGATGCCGTTTCTGCGCGGCGCGGCGCCAGAGGGCTGGCGCGACACCACCTATTCCGAGCTCGACTTCGGCAATCCGGTGGCGCCGACGCTGTGGCAGACCGAACTGGGGCTCGGCGTCGCGGAGGCCAACCTGGCGATCCTGCGCGAGGGGCCGTGGACGCTGGTGCATTTCAACGGCGGTCTGCCGCCGCTTCTTTTGTCAGAGGCCGACGGGCAGGCGGTGAACCATGCCGCGGACCCGGGCCAGGCCGGCCTGCTGTTGCGGCTGACCCGGCGGCTATTGGACCACCGAATGCGCCACGCCGACCGCGGGTTGTCGGACTGGATGATCACGCCCGACGGGCCGAAGCTGGGGCGGTGAGGCCGCCGGCTGTCGCCAGTGCCCGCGCGGCCCAGCGGCGGCCCGCGGGATGCCGCGGCGGCCTTTGTACGATGCGCTTTGTGGCAGCAAGGTACATCTTCCATTTCCACGACGCGCCCAGCACAGCCAAAGCGGCAGCCCACCGGGGCGGGCCGCCGCTGGGCCGGGGCGACTTCGTCGCTGTTAACCCGGCCCCGAGAGGGCGTACTTGCCCCCGCCGCGCTTACGTCCCGCCGGGCCAGGGCAGCGAGAAGGTTTTGACGGTGGTGTAGCTCTTCATCGCCTCGATCACGCCCTCTTTGGCGCCGTTGCCCGAATCCTTGATGCCGCCGAAGGGCGACATCTCGATGCGGTAGCCGGGCACCTCCCAGATGTTGACCGTGCCGACCTTGAGCCCCGCGATATAGGCCTGCATGCGGGAGAAATCGTTGGTGCAGACCCCGGCGGAGAGGCCGAAGGCGGTGCCGTTCGAGATCGCCATCACCGCGGCGTCGTCGTCGGGCACGCGCAGGATCGGGATCACCGGGCCGAAGGTCTCGTCGGCCACCAGCTCGGCGCCCGGATCGACGCGATCGACGACGATTGGCGGCAACAGCGCGCCCTTGCGGCCGGGGTGGTAAAGCACCTCGGCCCCCTGCGCCTTTGCGTCGGCGACGCGGGCGTCGAAGCACTCGGCCGCCTCGGCATGCACCACGGTGCCGAGCTGCGTGGCGGGGTCCATCGGATCGCCGAAGCGGATTGCGCGCGCCCGCTCCAGCACCAGCGGCACGAAGCGGTCGGCGACGCTCTCTTGGCACAGGATGCGCTTGACCGCGGTGCAGCGCTGGCCGGAGTTTTTGGTGGCGCCGGCGACGGCCAGATCGGCGGCCTTCGCGAGATCGGCGTCCGAGAGGTCGCTGCAGACGATCAGCGGGTCGTTGCCGCCAAGCTCCAGCACCTGGCGCTTGTAGACCGCGCGGGCGGCGACGATCTTGCCCACCGGCACGCCGCCCGTGAAAGTCACGAGCTCGGCATGGCTGTTGGTGACCATCTCGTCGCCGATCTCGGAGGGCCAGCCGGTGACCACCGACAGCATCTGCGGCGGCAGCCCGGCCTCGTAAAGCGCATCCGCCAGCCAGACCGCCGTCAGCGGCGTCAGCTCGGTCGGTTTGACCACGATGCAGGTGTTGGTGGCCACCGCGGGCGCGATCTTATGCGCGACCATGTTCAGCGGGTGATTGAACGGCGTGATCGCGGAAATCGCGCCGAGCGGCTCGCGCGTGGTGAAGATCTTGCGGGCCTTGCCGTGGGGGGTGAGGTCGCAGGAGAAGATCTCGCCGTCGTCGTGGATGCAGAGCTGGCCGGCCAGAGTGAACACGTCGAAGGCGCGGCCGCATTCGTAGAGCGCGTCGGAGATCGAGATGCCAAGCTCGGCGGTGATGATGCGCGACAAGTCGTCTTTGCGGGCCGCGATGATCTGCGCGGTCTTCAGCAGGATGCGCTGGCGGTCGTAGCGGGTCAGCGTGGGCGTATAGGCGGCGGCGATGTCGAAGGCCTCGCGCACATGCTCGACGCGTCCGGCGGGGACCGAGCCTACGACCTCGTCGGTGAAAGGGTAGCGCACCTCGATGCGTTCCTTCAGGTCGACCTTCCGGCCGGCGATGCGCATGGCTTCGTGGCGGGGCGGGATTGGCGGTTTTTTCAGCATGGGCGTCCCCTCAGCGCGCCGCGGCGGTGGCGGCGTAGAAAAAGGCGTCGTAGTTGCGCAGCTCGGGCGCGTGCGGCAGATCGAGCGGGCGGTTGAGGATGAACGGCACCACCTGCTCGGTCAGCCCGCCATGGCTGCGCAGCGGCTCGGTCAGCGCGGCGAGGTCGTGGCGGTCGGCCGAGGTGCCGAGTGTCATTGTCTCGCCCGAGATCATCACGATGTCGCCGATCCGGTCGCCAGGCAGGTCGAACCGGTGCACCGCCGCGTCGCGGTCGAGAACCAGCGTCACGCCGTCGAGCGCGGCCAGACGGTCGATGATACGCCCGCGCTCGGCCCAGGCGGGCAGGTAAAGCGTGGCGTAGGACCCAAGCGCGCCGTGGTGCACCACGTAAGGATCGGTGATCGGCAGGATCACCCGCGCCGCGCCGGCCCCGAGCCAGCCGTCGAGCAGGTCCTGGACGTAGATCACGTTCGGCGCGCCGGTGGCGTTGTGCTTGGGTTTCATGCCGTGATCGGCGGTGATCGCGAGGCAGGCGCCGGCCGCGTCGAGTTCGCCCAGGTAGCGGTCGACCATGGCGTAGAAGGCGTTGGCGACGGGCGTGCCGGGCGCGTGGGTGTGCTGGATGAAATCGGTGGTGGTGAGGTACATCACGTCGGGCCGCCAGTCGCGTAGAAGCTTCACGCCGGCGGCGAAGACGAATTCCGACAGCTCGGCCGAATAGACGTCCGGCTGCGTCCGCCCGAGCCAACCCGCGGCGTCGTCGAGCCCGTGCTCGGCCAGCGTGGTGGTGGCGGACTTTTCCGAGGAAAAGCAGCGCGCCCGGTCCTCGTCGAATCGCAGGCCAGCGCCCAGAAGCGCGCGCAGCTTGTCCTTGGCGGTGACCACCGCAACGCGGGCGCCCTGGGCGTAGAACTGCGCAAAGATCGTCGGCGCGCGCAGGAACTTGACGTCGTTCATCATCACCTCGTCGCCGGTCTCGGGGTCGATGAGGTAGTTGCCGCAGATGCCGTGCACGCGCGGCGGCTGGCCGGTGGCGATCGAGAGGTTGTTGGGGTTGGTGAAGGACGGGATGACGGAATGCGCCAACCGGTCGGTGCCGGCGGCCTTGATCCGTGCGAGGTTCGGCATCAGCCCGGCGGCGAGCGCTTCGTCGAGATAGGCGGGCTCGCAGCCGTCGAGGCAGATGACCACGGCGGGTCCTTTGGGGTACGGGTAGAGGCGCGAATTGGCCTCGATCGGGGCATGGATGTTCATGGGCGTCCTTGTCAGAGGGTCAGGCGGCGAGTTTGTCGCGTTCGGTGAGAGCGGCGGCGGGCGGTGCGGCGCTGGTCACGCCCATCTCGGCCAGCGCCGCGGCGGCGGCCTCGGCGACGCGGGTCATGACGTGGTGGTCGAGATGACCGATGCAGCCGATGCGGAAACTGTCGGCGACGGTCAGCTTGCCAGGATAGATTATGAAGCCCTGCGCCTTCATCGCCTCGTAGAAGGTGTCGAAGTCGAAGCGCGGATCGGCGGGGCAGAAAAAGGTCACGATGATCGGCGAGGCCCAGGCGTCGCACAGCAGCGTCTCGAAGCCCGCGGCGCGCATCGCGGCGACCAGGGTGTCGCGGTTCCTGGCATAGCGCGCTCCGCGCGCCGCGACGCCGCCCTCGGCCGCGTGGTCCCGCAGCGCGGTGAGGAAGGCGGCCACGGCGTGGGTCGGCGGCGTGAAGCGCCACTGCCCGGTCTTTTCCATATGCGTCCACTGGTCGTGGAGATCGAGGCAGAGCGAGTGGCTGTTGCCCTTCGCCGCCCGCAGCGCCTCGGTCCTGGCGATGACGAAGCCGAAGCCCGGCACGCCCTCGATGCACTTATTGGCCGAGGACACGAAGGCCTCGAACGGCACGTCTTCGGCCTGAAGCGGCAGCGCGCCGAAGGCCGACATGCTGTCGATCAAGAGCTTGCGGCCGGCCTGCGCGGTGGCGGCGGCGATCTCGGCGATCGGGTTGAGGATGCCCGAAGAGGTTTCGCAGTGGATTGCGACCACATGCGTGATGGCGGGGTCGGCGGCGAGGATCCGCGCCACCTCGGGGCCCCGCGGCGGCAGGTAGTCGCCCTTGTCCAGCACCACGTGGGCGCGGCCCAGGTAATCCAACGTCCGCGCCGCGCGCTCGCCGTAAGCACCATTCGACAGCACCAGAACCTTGGCGCCGGGCGGCACCAGGCTGCCCAGCATCGCCTCGACCGCGAAGCTGCCCGAGCCCTGCATCGGCACGCAGTCGAAGGCCTCGCGTCCCGGCCCGATCATGTCCAGTAGCCGCGACCTGAGCTCGGCCGTCATCGCCCGAAAATCGCCGTCCCAGCTGCCCCAGTCGCGCAGCATGGCCTGTTTGACCTCAAAGGAGGTGGTCAACGGCCCCGGTGTCAGCAAAACGGGCTCTCCCAGTCTGGGCGGCTCCATGGCTGGCATCGGTCGGATCCTTCGGTGGCTTTTGCATAAGTCTGCCAGAAAACGTTATATTTGAGAAATCGTTAGATCAGATGTATCTATCACTCAGACCTATCGATGAGGCCTCGCATGCGCCATTCCCAGCTTCGCGCGTTTCACCACGTGGCGCAGACCGGCGGGTTTTCCCGCGCCGCCAGGGCGATGCACCTGTCGCAACCCGCGGTCTCGGACCAAGTCGGGCAGTTGGAACGCGACCACGACGTGCTGCTCTTCCACCGCACCGGCCGTCAGGTTGTGCTGACCGAAGCCGGCGCGCGGCTCTACGCGCTGACCCAGCAGTATTTCGAGCTTGAGGATCGCATCGCCCAGGCCTTGAGCGCCTCGCAGGCCGCGATCAAAGGGCGGTTGCGGCTGGTGGTCGACGCCGCCCACCACATCAACGACGTCCTCAGCCGGTTCCGCGCCAAACATCCCAAGGTCACGATCGACGTGACGGTCGGCAATTCTGCCGTCGTGCTGGACGAGTTGCGCGCCTACCGGGCCGATATCGGCGTCATCGGCACCCGGGCAGACGAGGCCGATTTCGTCGCCATCCCACTCGGCGCCTCGCCGATCGTCGCCTTCGCTCCGATCGAACTGGCCGGATCGCTGCCCGATCCCCTGCCGCTCGCCGAACTCACGCGCCGGCCGTTTATCAGCCGCGAACAAGGGTCGAAGACCCGCGCCCTGCTCGAGACAGAAATGACAAAACGTGGCTTGAAGCTGAGCCCGGCGGTGACCGCGCAGGGGCGCGAAGCCGTCCGCGACATTGTCGCCGCAGGCGCCGGTATCGGCGTGATCTCTGGGGCCGAATTCGGCGCCGACAAACGCCTGCAGGCGCTGCCCTTGGCCGATTGCGAGTTGGAGATGCGCGAAACCTTGATCTGTCTCTCTCGCCGCCGCGAGGTTCCGGTCATTCAAGCGTTCATGGAGGTCGCCGGGCGGGCGAGCAAAGCAGCGGACAGCCGGCCGAATGCTGTCCACGACAACGGCGCAACGGGGTCGGCCCGAAGGCAATCCCCCAGACAATAATGGGCCGGCGTCTGAGCCTATTGCGATGGCCGGACAGCCCGAGGCAAAGCCACCATGTCACAGCTGCGGCAAATGCCTCCTTCCACGAGGATTTACCCAAGGGAGAATCCGTTGCGGGCCGATCGCGCATTTCGATAGGCCGCGTCGTGTTCTTAGAGAGATGCCGACGGCTTTCGGACCGGAAACAGCATGGGCCGAACGCAGGCGTTGGACTGGCTTCACGCGGTGGTGTGATAGCTGAATGCACCGCAAAGCGCCGTGGTCCGAAGGTCGACCCGGCCTTTGGATGATCGCATTGGTGAAGCCGGACCTCGCCAATGGCGGTCCAAAGGCGAAGTGGGGCTCGCGGAGACCGCGGAAACTCCAATGAAACGTGGGAAAACCGTACCAATTGAGAACGAACTAGCGTAGGCGTAGGCGACAACGGGCAGGACTTGCAGTGGAAGGATAATTGACTTGACCGCAGAACAAACCCAACCGTCTGAAGTCGAAGATTTCGACGGCCTGAAATTGCGTTACGACAGCATCGATGACCGCGCATGTGCTTTGTTGGGGTATCAACGCACCAAGCAGATTTCACGCAAGTCGCGCATCTCGTGGGAAGCGGGTGATAGCCAGCCGTTGTTCAGTGAGGTCAAGGACCGCAAAGAAGACATCATCCAGGGGGCATTCCTCGAGATCTACCAGGAATACCTGCCGCTGAAGACGGCGCTTGGACCGCGCAAGATCGAGACAGTCTGCGATGTCGGGTGCGGTCAGGGGATCAATAATCTGTTTCTCCACCGTGACTTCGAGCCCCGTTTCACGCTGGTCGATATCGAGGAAACGGATTCGCAGCATCACCTTTGGGCGGAAGAGGGCAGTGGCTATGCCAGTCTGCAGTCGGCGAAGTCGCTTTTGGTTGAGAATGGCTGCAGCGAGGAAATGATCGAGACCGTCAATCCGCGAAAAGCGTCGTGGAAACCGCCGGCAAAGGGATTTGACCTCGTGACCAGTCTCTATTCCTGTGGGTTCCACTACCCGATAGATGACTATGTCGACTTGTTCGTGACGACGATCGAGAATGGCGGCGCGGTGTGTCTGGACCTGCGGCAGCGATATCTTCGGCGCGGCAGCCCGGCGCTGTCGAAATTGCTGGATTCCGGGAAAGCCATAGAGGTTTTCGAGGCCGTGAAGTCGTCTCGGATGTTGATTCAAGGTTAGACGGTAGGCTTTTTCGAGGCGGTTCTGTCGCACGGGCAGTCCGACTTGCGATGCCCAGAAAGGATCGCGGCGGATGTTTTCGGTGTGATTTGACGTCTTTCCTCCGCGGCCTCGCCCGGCCGAAGAATAAAGGGGCCTTCGTGCAGGCAATGAGTTCCTTCGAGCGATGGTTGATACTAATTTCCGACGCACGAGATTTGACTCAAATGACGTCGAAATCCATGAATCCCGAACCTGCAGATTTTCAGTTCAAATGAGAGGATTTCGGGCAGTAGGTCATCCAAGCCTGGCTGACCGAAATCCCTGGTTGGATCGGCGATCACAAGGTTATCCGCTGCAAGGAATTGCTGCCTGGCAACACGCCGAAGCAGGCCAATGGCGGCCGCCTCCACACTGCCAGCACACTCCCGCCGCAACGTCGCTTCGGTGCCATCGACGCTCTTCACAAAACCAAGGCCGGTCGGTAGATCGGTTTCAAATGGCGTTTTGGACGGTGACCCCTGCTGACCCCGATGAGCCTCCGAGGGAGGCCGACCCATGATTTATGAAGAGCGGCGGATTGCGGCGCGTCGGCTCGGTGCGTGCCGTCTTCTCGCAGCCTTGCATGGGTCGGACAGGTTGGATCTGGTTTTCGGCGCAGGGCTGGACGCCATGCCGACGGTGGCCGGGCCGGAGTTTCAGCCTGTCGGCGCGTATCGCATTGGCGGCGGCGCGCGGATCACCGGGACCTGTTCGGCAACATCCGGGACCGCCGACCTGGAGGTGAACGGGACGACATACGCTATCCCGCTTGTGCCGCAGGAACAGGACCTGTTTGCCGGAAAGACCGCCGCGATCGTGATCCGCAACGGGGAGTCCGGCGCGATCGTCGCCGCGTGGCTTCAATACCACGCCGAGGTTCATGGCCTGCAAGGCGCGGTCATCCTCGACATGGCGGGACCAACTGCGGACAGGGCCTTTGCAGACAGCCTGCGCGAGGCTCTGGCGACATCGCCGCCCGCCACACTCGAGACCGTCGTTCGACTGACCAGCGACGTGGCTTTGGGCAAACCTGACTTGGGCCCGGAGGCTCTGCCAATCAACGCCCCGGACGCGCCCGGCAAGGATAGAATGACACCGCCCGCCCCCGATCCCTGGACGGCGCCCCTTGGCGAGCCGGTGGTCTTCGAATTGATCCGGCATTGGTTCCTGGGCCGGGCGCGCGCCGTCATGAGCCTGGAGGCCTATGACCTGTTGCGCCCGCTCGACGGCGAGACCGTTTTCGACAGGGTCGCGCGATCGGACGCGGGCATCGTGATGCTGGTCGGAGAGCGGATCTACCCCTGGGCGCTGCGCAAGGGCGAGCCCGCAGGCTTCGGCGATCACATCTGCCGGCGCTTCGACGGCACGCGGGGGAACGCGCGCTGGTGCGTCGCGCCGGCGGCCGTAAGTCCGGATACCGTGTGGCGCCATGTCCGCGTCGTCGGCACACAAGCCACCGAGGCCTTGCCCTACGACCGCTGCATGGCGCTGCGGCATCGCGAGGCCAAGGTCTCGGAAATCGTCCCGAAGTCGAGCCTGGTGGAGGATCAGGCGCTGATCGAGCGCGCGCGGAAGATGTTCGACTGCGATCCGTTGCGCCCCCCCAAGGTGCCGATCCGGAAACGGCGCAAAAAGAAACGCGTGACCATCGTCACCACGATGAAGAACGAGGGGCCATTCATCCTGGAATGGATCAGCTATCACCGCACGATCGGGGTCTCGGACTTTCTGGTCTATACCAACGATTGCACCGACGGCACCGACAGTATGCTGAAACTGCTGGGAAAACATGGGATCGTGCAGCATCGCGAAAACCCGTTTCGCAGCGTCGGCCTGAAGCCGCAGCACGCCGCCCTTCAGGCCGCCGAAAGCGAACGGCTGGTCGAAAAGGCCGATTGGGCGGTCTGCATGGATGTGGACGAGTTCGTCAACATCCACGTCGGAAACGGGCGCCTGAAGGATCTGTTCGCAGCCGTCGGCGACGCCAATCTGATCTCGATGACCTGGCGGCTGTTCGGCAATTCCGACATCCACGCCTTCGAGGACCGGTTCGTCATCGACCAGTTCACCCGCTGCGCGCCGCATCTGATCCGCAAACCGCATCAGGCCTGGGGCTTTAAGACGCTGTTCGAGAATATCGGGCTCTTCAAGAAGCTGGGCGTGCATCGCCCGAAGGGACTGAAACCGCAGCTCGTCGATCAGATCCGGTGGGTCAACGGGTCCGGCAGGCCCTTGCCGCAATCGATGTTCCGCAACGCCTGGCGGTCGACCACGAATTCCGTCGGCTACGATCTGGTGACGCTGAACCATTACGCCGTCCGCTCGGCCGAAAGCTTTCTGGTCAAGCGCGACCGCGGCCGGGTCAATCATGTCGATCGGGACCAGGGCATGAGCTATTGGTTTCGGATGAACAACAACGAGGAAGAAGACCGCTCGATCCAACGGATGAGCGCGGCGGTGAAGAAGGAACTGGCGCAGTTGAAAAAGCTCGACGGTGTCGCCGAGGCGCATGAGCATTCGGTCAGGTGTCACCGGGCGAAGATCGCCGAGCTAAAGGCGCGGGAGGACTACAGGGCGTTCTATGACGAGCTGACAGGCAACCGCATGGAGACGCTGTCGCGGATGCACCACCTCTTCGGCCGGGATACCTTCCTGGCCGGCCCGGAAGTCATACCCGACGACGTGGTCTTTGGGGAGCATCCGAAAGGCTACATCTTTCAACCCAAAAACCTCGAGGCGGGCGCCAATCACATGAAGAACGAGTAGTCTTGGGCCGTCCGGGCATCGCCGCCCATTCGCCTCAGGCCCTCCGGTTTCGTGCAACCGCCGACCGTCCGATCACTCCCATGCGGAGTCGAGGATCCAGTTGCGGCGTTCCAGGAAATGCGGGTCGGTCTTGAGCTTTTCGATCCGCGCGGCGTGCGCGTCGCAGGCAAACTCATGCAACTCCGCCAGCGTCTCGTCGGACATGAGCGCGTCATGTGCCTTGCGCGCCGCCGTGTCCAGGCGATCGAAGGTCGAATCGTGTCGTTCGTTGCTGTTGCGAACGCGCCAATAGCGGCGAGACACCTGCTTGTCCTTCACCACCACATCGCCGCGGAACATCTTGACCAGGTAGGAGTCGAGCGAGCGCAACGCGAAGTGATCGAGTGAGACCAGGCCATAGCTGCCGCGGACATCGATGCCGTTTTCGCTGCCATCCTCCAGCAGCGATTTCAGGTCGCGCCCTGATCCATCGAGCCAGCGCACGGCGCCATTGTCGGTGGTCAGGTCGGGCCGGTGATTGCGGATCCGCTGTACGCGCGGCGTGAGGCGGGTGATGCTTTTGACGCCACGGCGGGCCTTGCGGGCGCCCGGGCTTTCGGATTCGTGCAGCGGGAATTGGCTTTTGACCCAGCCGGGCTCGAAACTCAGGTTCTTGTTCGAGCCATGGTTCAACTCGGACATCGACAGAACGTCGAAATCGCCGACGGCCTCGAACAGGTCTTGAAGCCGGCCCTTGCCGACCCGAACGTTGATGAACTCGTCGACATCCATCGAGATCACGAAGTCGGCCTCGGCAAACGGCTTCAGGTAGTGGGCGTAATTGAGCGCGATCGGCTGCAGATACTCGGAATTCGTCGCCTGCGCCGGGTTGGGCAGATGGGTCACGACCCCGAGCGCGTCCAGACGGTCCAACATCGCGTCGGTGCCGTCGGTGCACTCGTTGGTGAAGACCAGGAAATCCGTCACGCCTGCCGCCTGGTGCCAGGCGATCCATTCGAGGATGAAGGGACCTTCGTCCTTCATGCAGGTGACGATCAGGATATTCGGGTTCGCGGGTGGCCAGGCGGCGAAGCTGCGCACCGGCATGACCTGCTCGGCCGGCTTCGCGGTCGCCGGGCTGATCCGTTCGAACAGCTTGACGGTGCCGCCGACCTTGTTGTCGGGCGACAGCCGAAAGCCCTTCGACGCCATCACATCGACGATGTTTCGAACGCCCACGGCGCCATAGACCTTGGGATGCAATTCCAGCACGGCATACCGGACGTTGGCCAGATCGACCTCGTCAAAGAGGCCCAGTTCCGCGCCCTCGATATCGCAGGAGATCACCGTCGGATCGACGTCGTTCATTAGGTCCTTGATGTGGATATTCGGGACCCTGGCCCTTTCGACATAGGCGCGCGAGTCCGGTTCCATCGAGGACGCCCAGAAATCGGCGCGCAGATAGAAATCGACGGCATCGGCATCGGAGGCCGAAACCACGGCGTTCTTCAGGGTCACGTTTTGCACGTCGTTGATCCGGAAGGTCTCTTCGATCAGCGGGATCAGGCCTGGATTGGCCTCGACCGTCGTGACCGATGCAACGTCAGGACACTTGGAGGCGACGGTCGCCACGAGCCCGACCCCCGCCCCGATCTCGAGCACGCGGTCGCCGGGCTGCAGGATGTCGCGCATGCTGTTCACTTCGCCGCCTTCGTAGCGGTTGTTGCGCATCGGACGCTCGATCTTCGGCGTGATGATGTCGGGACAGAAGGGAACCCTGACGCCGAACGTCTCGATCATTTCATCGTATTCGAGCATGACAACGGTATCCCGAGTTGGTGTGGGGCGGGCTCAGTGCTTGGTCAGGTCTTCCGGCAGGCAATTGACGTAAGCCTCTGGCATGTCGGCTGGAATCGACTTTCGCGACACCAGTTTGTCGAGACAGAACAGCGCCAGATCGTGGCTTTCGAAAATCGCGGCCGCCGATATCGCCAGGTGTTTGAGTTGCTCATTTGACCAGTCCCTCCAGCCGCCGGGATCGCGGATATAGACCGCATCCGCATCGATCACCTGGTTGCGGTGGCGTTCGCGCTTCAGCCGGTCGATCTGCGAGTTCGGCACCACCATGGCCTTTTGAAACATCAGTTTGTGCAGCTGAAAGCCCTGCCGGCGCAGTTCGGTGTCGATCCCGCCGATCATCGGCTCGTCCTGATAGAGCTGGTAGAACCGGACCTCGGGAATCACGACCATCGTGCGGCGCAGCTTTTCGTCGCCGCCGCGGAACACCTTCACCTCGCCGCCCTGGATATCGATTTTCAGCACATCGAAGTCGTCGATCTCGTCGTCATCGTTCAGGCGCCTGGTTTCCAGCGCCACCTCGTCGATCCGATCCATATTGCGGCGCGACCGGTGCAGGTAGGTGAAGGCGCCCTCGTAGGGATCGAAAACCGAGGTCAGACCACTGGAGCGGTAGATGTTCAGCCGTTCCTTCGAACCGTCGCCCACCGCGTAGGGGAAATAGCGTTCCAGGTCGGATTTCGTCGTTTGCAGCTCCTCGAAGGCCTCCGTCTGGGGTTCGAACCCCCAGACCTCGCAGCCGCGTTTCTGCAGCAGGTCGTGGTAGGGCGGTGGCGTCAGCGGATTTGCCCCGACATCGACGATGCGGGTGAGCCGCCGGGCGCCGAGCCGGTTGATCAACAGGTCGGCCGGATTGTCATAAGTCACCTCGGCGGCTTTCGCCGCCGCCACCTCGGACGCTGGGGGCTGCGGTGTCTTCTTCCGCGGGATCGGGGCGGCGTCGGTGTCGATGTCGTGTTTCTGCAAGAGCTTGTGCATGAAACTGCCCCGCCGCGGGGTATTGCCTTCCTTCTCTTCCAGCCGCGGCTTCATCCGCCGGGCCCAGAAATGAATGCCGCGGGTTTCCGGCGTCAGCCGTTCTTCGATGTCGAACCGCGACAGGATCATCTTGTTCCGATCCTTGAACGAGATCGGATAAAACGCCGTCTGCGGCTCGGCGAACCTGATCTCGCCGGTCTTCTGCAGGAACCAGGTGACCGAGGCTGGCCCGGTATAGCCCCAGTCCTGCTCGGTCATATGCACCGGCTCGCCCGCATCGCGCGCCGCCTCAAGCTCCGCCTGCTGCCAGATTTGGAGCCAGGGCGCGATGGCGTACTGATCCTCGAAGAAATCGAGCAGGCCGTTCAGCGCCTTCGACGTCCGGGGCAGGCCCAGAACGGCGTTGCAGATCAACCCGTCCTTTTCCCACCCGAAGACCGACTTTCGCGCGAAATCGAATGGGCGATAGCAGTACATATCGGCATCGACCCAGATCTTGTCGGTCTTCTTCAGCAGATGCAGCCGCCACATATCTGCGTGGATCGCCGGGCTGCCGGTGCGGACGTGGCACAAGAGCGGTGTCGACGGAAAGATCTGCTCGGCATCCGCGGCATGGACACCTTCGGGGACATTCTCAATCGGTGCGTAGCTGTAGACGGTCGTGTCGTGACCCGCATCTGCAAAGGATTTGAGGCAAAGTTGTTCCAGCCAAGACAAGCGCCCACCGATCCAAAGCGTCGCAATTTCAGGAAGCATGTCTATCCACTGGAGTGCGTTTCCGTCGTTCCCAGGCGTATCCCGGCTATAGGCTCAGGCCATGCGAATTGAAAGCGGCATCGGCCAAGGCCAGTATTCCATGCGCACGTTAAGGCAGAGTTGCAACATTCGCGCGGCCAGACGAGTCGATTGAAAATGACGCCCTTTTTCGGGGCCGCGATCGATATGCGGCACCGGAGTTTCAGGTGGACCCGGCGAACCCTGCCCAACGGGCTAAGTCTTCGCTGCAGATTTCAACCTGTCAGCCGGTGGCAGGAGGTCCATGCGCGTCGAGGCGCGACATCGGTCCGTTGCGCTGATCGACCGGGTCCGGGGGGCGGCGGAATGATCCGATCTTGGCGGCGCGAAGAACATCTCGTATTGGTGATGCCAACCTTGCGCATATCTTGATATAGATGAGCCCGATCATGCCGAAAGATCCTGAAATCGTCTTCCATATCGGGGCGCCCCATCCGGATTTCGATCAGCTCACCTGGTCGCTCCGCAAAGACACGGACGTGTTGGCGGATCACGGGGTCTTGCTGCGCCGCCCCAGCGGATACCGCGCGACGGTGGACGCCACGCTGGACAAGCTCGCCGGCGGGCCGGCCACCGAGCAGGATCAGCAGGCCTTGCTCAACGGCATCCTTCGAAACTACCCGGCCAAGCGGTTGATCCTGTCGAACAGCGCGTTCCTGGGCGAGCCGGTGTCGGTGCCGGACGGCGACCGGCTTTTTCCGCGGGCCGGCGACGCCACCAAGGCCCTGCGCAATCTGTTTCCGGACCACGCCTGCCGATTTTGTCTGGCGATCGAAAATCCCGCGGCCATCGTGGCCAAGGCCGTCCAATCGCAAACCGAGGCACCTCCGGAGGATTTCTTTGAAAACCTAGAGGCCCGCGGCCTGCGCTGGTCCGATGTTATCGACCGCATTCGGGCCCAGAACCCGGATTGCCGGATCACGGTCTGGCGCATCGAGGACGCACCGCACAGCTGGCCGGCCATCCTCAGCGCGGTGACGGAGATCTCTACCCCAGCCGGGTTTTCGGGCGACTTGGACATCATAGAAAAGATGATCTCGAAGGACGAGTTCAGCACGTTGTCGGGCTATTTGGCCGGACATTCCGACATGCCAAATGAACATCGCGGCAAGGTAAAGAAGATTTTCCTCAAGTACTTCCGAAAACAAGACGCCGCTTGGGACGAAATCGATCTGCCTGGCTGGACTAGCGACATCGTCGAAACCATGACCAGAGATTACGACGACGACATCAAAGGTATTCAGGAAGTGCCCGGTGTCGACCTCATCTGTGCCTGAGGCGGTTCGCCTACGCGAAACCTCCGACCAGCCAGGATTGGCCTGGTTTGGAATGAAATCCGCATCCCGGACCAACAGGCTGCCCGGTCAATCCGCGCCGCAGCCCTAGTCCGCAAATCAGCTGATGTGGTCGTCTGAGGGGTGCAAGGCTGCCAGCGCTCCAATCGCCTGTGATCCTATGGTGGGTATCAGAACGGGCTGTATCGTTCGAGTTTGGCGGCGAAAGTCCAAGACCCGCAGCCGCGACGCACTTGAACAGGTGTATCCTGAAGGCAGTAAGCCTTGTCCTTTCTCTCTGCCATTTCTTTCCCCCTTTTGTGGGAAGGTTCCAGCGGATGCCCGGTGAATTTCCGGGGTGGTTCCTCGAAGCAGAATGGCAATAACACACTCGGTTGTTTCGCAAATTTAGCTAGTTAGCGGGGTATTATGGCGCGCTGGGGAGGATTCGAACCCCCGACCCCTTGATTCGTAGTCAAGTACTCTATCCAACTGAGCTACCAGCGCGCGGGCCGGCTGGATGTAGCCGCACCGGCGCGGCTTTGCAAGGCGGATTCGTCACTCCGCCGCTTCGTCGAGAACCGCGACCGACTTGGGCAGGCAGATCTCGAACGATGTGCCCTCGGCGCTGGTCGAGAGTAGTAGAAGTTGGCCACCATGGCCGCGGATGAGTTCCGAGGCGATGGCCAGGCCAAGGCCGAAGCCGCCCTTGCGGGTGCCGCCCTGGAACGGCTGGAACAAGTGCTCGCGGGCCTTGTCCGGTAGGCCTGGGCCGGTGTCGGTAATGCGGATCGCCCAGTCGGTCTCGTTCTCGCGCGCGTGCACAGAAATCTCGCCGGGCTCACCGGTGGCGACGATGGCCTGGCGCGCGTTGCGCATCAGGTTCGACAGCACGCGGTAGAGCTGTTCGGGATCGGCGCGCACCACCAGCCCGGCCGGCACGTCCTCGGAATAGCTGAGGTCGTGGTCTCCGCTCGCCAGCCGTTCGGCATCCACCACGTCGCCAACGATGCCCGCCAGCAGAACCCGGTCGAGCGTCGGGGGCGGCTCTTCGGCCTTGCCGAAGGCGAGCGTGGTCTCGCAGAGGTTCACGGCACGGGTGATCGAGCCCACCAGTTTGGGCGCCGCGCGCTGCACGGTGGGGTCCTCCGACCGCGCCAGCCGGTCGGAAAAGAGTTGCGCCACGGTCAGGATGTTGCGCAGGTCGTGGCTGATCTTGGCGACCGCGCCGCCGAGCTGGGCCAGGCGTTCCTTCTGCCGCAGCGCGCCGGTCAGCTGGGTCTGCATCGTGGCCAGCGCCTCTTCGGCCTCGCGCAACTCGGTCACCCCGGCTGTGGGCTTCATGATCCGGCGGGCATCCTCGGGCGCCTCGGCATAGGTCTTCATCGCGCCGACCACGCCCTCGATCGGCTTGACCAGGAACCGACGCACCGCCAGGAACAAGAGCATCGCCGTGATCACCGAGATCACCGCCGACAGGGCCAGGATGCGCAGGCCGTAGTCGATCATCGCGGCGCGCAGGGGCGCGGTTTCCATCGTCACCTCGATCAGCAGGCCGGCCTCGCGCAGGGGGCTGCCGATCACCCGGATCACCTCATTGCGCGGCCGCGCCAGCCGCATCATCGCGTCGCCGATCAGCTCGAAGGCGCCGGGTTCCCTCAGATCGAAGGTCGCGACGATGGGCGAGGGGATGTCGGAGGACAGGACCAACTGACGCACCTGGTCGCGGCGCAACACGACGTTGAAGACGTCGGCGTTCTCCAGAAGCTCTTTTTCGAGCTCCATGTCGATCATCTCATTGGCCAAAAGCGCCAGCGAGGCGATCTGCGCCTTTTCCAGGCGCAGCAGCAGATAATCCTCGCGGTAACGCGCCACGGAGGGCACGAAGATCAGCACCTCGGCCAGCATGACGAACACCGTCGTCAGGATCAGGAACCGGCCGGAGAGCGAGTTGAGGAACATGCGACCTACCGTTCGGGCGCCTAGGGGATCCAGCGTTGCACGAAGCCCACGACGCGTTTGACTGTCGGGTTCTCGAACAGCCTGGGGGTAAAATAGGCCCCTGCGGCGCGCTTGTTAACCTCTCCAAGGGTCGGATAGGGGGCGACCATGGCGGCGACAGCGCTCATTTTGAGCTTGTTGGCGATGGCGAGCGCCCAGACCTGGATCAATTCGCCCGCCTGGGGGCCGACCATCGAGGCGCCGACGGGGCGGCCTTTATGGACCATGACCTTGACCAACCCGGTGGTCCTACCCTCGGCGATGGCGCGGTCGTTGCCGGAGAATTCGAAGCGCACGACCTCCAGCTTGGGGCCGAATTTCCGCCGCGCTTCGGCCTCGGTCGGACCGACTTGGGCGAGTTCGGGGTCGGTGTAGGTGGCCCAGGGGATGTGGTGGGTCGCGGCCTTCGACGGCAGGCCAAACAGCATCGAGCGGATGATGACGCCAGCATGGTATCCCGCCACGTGGGTGAACTGCAGCCCGCCCGCAGCGTCGCCGATGGCGTAGACGCGTTTGTTGGTGGTGCGCAGGGCGGCGTCGACCGTCACGGCGCGGTCATGGGCGATGCCGGCCTTGTCGAGGTCGAGCTTGTCGAGATTGACCTTGCGCCCGACGGCCATCAGCAGGTGCGAGCCGGTAAAGCGGCGCCCGTCCTTCGTCTCGACGGTGATCCGGCCGTCCGCTTGGGTGATCTGCGCGGCCATCGCGTCCTCGGCGATCTCGACGCCCTCGGCGCGCAGCTTGTCCAGCACGATGGCGGCGAGTTCCGGGTCGTCCTTGCCCATCGCCTTGAGCCCCTCGATCACCGTGACCTTGGACCCCAGCCTGATATGCGCCTGCGCCATCTCCATCCCGATCGGCCCGCCGCCGACGATCAAGAGATGCTCGGGCTTCTCGCGCAGATCGAAGATGGTCTCGTTGGTGTGGTAGGCGACGTCCTCGATCCCCGGGATCGGCGGCACCAGGGGCGACGAGCCGGTGGCGATCACGAAGCGCCGCGCCTCGATCACCGTGTCGCCGGCCTGCACCTCGGTCTTCGAGATGAAGCGGCCGTAGTCCTGGATCACATGGACGCCGAGGCCCTCGAAGCGCTCGACGCTGTCATGCGGCTCGATGGTGGCGATTACGTCGTGGACGTGGTCCTTGGCGGCGGCGTAGGAGACTTGGGGCATCACCGGCGTCACGCCGTATTTCTCACCGGTCTTCATCGCCTGGGCCTGTTTGCCGGCGGCGATCAGCGCCTTCGAGGGCACGCAGCCATAGTTCAGGCAATCGCCGCCCATCTTGTGGCCTTCCAGAAGGACCACCTTGGCGCCCATCTGCACCGCCCCAGCGGCGACGCTCAAGCCGCCCGAGCCCGCGCCGATCACGCAGACATCGGTCTTGATCCGCTGCATCCTCAGAGGCCCTTTGTGCCGCGCAGGGCCTTGATCGCGATGGGCAGCGCGGCCAAGGCACAGAGCCCCAGGATCGGCAGCAGGATCTGCGGCTCGAAGATGATGCCGAGGTTCGGCGTCTCGCCGCGGGCAAAGACCTCACCCAGCCCGGCGCCGACGGATGTGTAGACCACGGCGCCGGGGATGATGCCGAGGAAGGTTGAGATCACGAAGCGATGCGTCGGCACCTGCATGAAGCTCGGCACCAGGTTGGCGACGAAGAACGGCACCGCGGGCACCAGCCGGATCAGGAACAGCATCGACCACTGGTTTTCGTCGATCCCGTCCTTGATCTTCTTCACCGCCCCTTCCGAGCCCTCCAGCTTCGCCCCCAACCGCTCGCCGAAGCCCCAGCGTGCGGCGGTGAAGATCGCCGTGGCGCCGATGGTGGCGGCGGTGATGTTGAAAAGCGCGCCGGGGAAGGTGGCGAAGAGGAACCCGCCGGTCAGCGTCGCCACGGTGGCGCCGGGCAACGAGAAGGCGACGATCACGACGTAGACGGCGATGAAGGCCAGGACGGTGCCCAGGTAATTGGCGTCGCGGAAGGCCAGAAGCGCCTCGCGGTTGTCGCGCAGCGCCTCGAAGCTGAGGAAGTCGCGCAAGGTGAAGGCGCCGATCGCGGCCACGATCAGGATCGCGATCAGCGGCAGCCGCCGCGCGATCCCGCCCGCCTGGGGTTCAGTCATGTCGCTCATCGTCACGCATCCTTCGTCCGTTCTTGCCACGTTAGATGCGCCGCGGGCAGCGCCGGAGTTAGCCCGATCACGCCCCCTTGATCGTCGGTGAGGCGGCGGGGCAAGGAACCCAGGGCCCGCGCCGCTTGCCTGAAACATTGCGCCGCGCGCTGGCGCCCGGAAGGCGAGGGGGTTGAAACATTTGCGGCGGGGCCGAATTGACAAGCGATGCCGGCCCGCCTAAAGCCAGGGCTTCGAACGAGATGCGGCCCTGAAACCCGTCCGGGGTATGGGCCGATGCAGACGGAGCGACCGCGATGAAGCGCACCTATCAACCCTCGAACCTGGTCCGCAAGCGGCGCCATGGCTTTCGGTCGCGCATGGCGACCAAAGGCGGTCAGAAGGTGATCAACGCGCGCCGCGCCAAGGGCCGGAAGCGCCTGTCCGCCTGATCCTTCCCGGGGACCCGATGACAGCGCCGGTGGCGACCGCGGCAGGCCCGACGGCCCAAGCTGCGGCAGCGCCGGCGCTTTCGATTGGTGGGCTGAAGACGCGCGCCGGCTTTCTGCGCGCGGCAAAGGGGCGGCGCCAGGCGATGCCCGGCTTCATCCTGCAGGCCCGGCGACGCGGGGCGGACGAACCGCATGTGCCTGCAATCCGGGTGGGATTTACCTGCTCAAGGAAGGTCGGGAACGCCGTGCGACGCAACCGAGCGAAGCGGCGGCTACGCGAGGTGGCGCGGCTGGTCCTGCCCGGCGAGGGGCGTGCCGGCTGGGATTATGTGCTGATCGGGCGGGCCGGCGTGACGGCCACGCGCGAGTTCGGGCAGATGCAGACCGACCTGCGAGCCGCGCTCGCCCGGGTGCACGGGGCATGACGCTCTTGGCGCGCCTCTTCGCCCTGCCGGTGCGCGGCTACCGGCTGCTGTTCTCGCCCTGGGTCGGCTTCAACTGCCGCTACCAGCCCACCTGTTCGCAATACGCTCTGGAAGCGCTGGAAAAGCACGGCGGGCTTAAGGGCGCCTGGCTCGCCGCCAAACGCATCGCCCGGTGCCACCCCTTAGGCGGATCGGGCATCGACAACGTGCCCGACTGACCGCCGGCCAGCGGTGGCGCGGTTCGGGTACGCGGCGAGGTCTGATTGGCCAACGGCGGAAGGCTCTTCGAAGCGGCTTTCACCGCCAGAGTTGGATCGAGGTTCCTCTGCCCCACTCGACTCGTCGCCCCGCATCCTGGCAACGCCGTCGACAAAAAACCGCATGCGGTTAGAACTGTAGAGCATTGCCGTCGAGTCGAGCACGCCATCGGTCCAACTAGGTCCTTCCTTAGTCACCAAATCGCGAACTCACTCCGATCACCCGTTCCCCGCGGCATCAGCCGCGGATCGCGCCCAGCCCCGCCCCCCAGGGCGGGCGCGATGCGTTGAGACTCCTGCAATTCTTGAAACTCACGCGCTTCGAAGAGCTCGGAGCACGAGTTGTGATGCGCCCACCCTCGGGGCTGGGCGCGATCCTTCCGCGCAATGGAGAAGGGGTCTTTTTTTGGGGGGCTATCCCGAATGCCTGCTCACTCCGTCGCATCCAACACCTTCCTGGCCACCCGGAAGCATTCCAGCGCCTGCGGCACGCCGCAGTAGATGCCGACGACATGGATGATCGCCCGGATCTCGTCCTTCGTGACGCCGTTGCGGAGCGCGCCGCGGCAATGGATCTCCCACTCGGTCATCTTGCCCAGGGCGCCGATCATGGCGAGGTTCATCATCGACCGGGTCTTGGCATCGATCACTTCGTCGCCCCAGCCGAAGCCCCAGCACCAGGCGGTCATCGCCTCTTGGAACGGGCGGGTGAAGTCGTCCGCCGCCGCCAGGTTCCGCTCTACATACTCCGCCCCCAGCGTCGCCTTGCGCTGCTTAAGCCCCTTGTCAAAATAGCCGTCCATCACGCCCTCCCCGGCACCGCGGCGCCCAGCCGGATCGCCACGTTCTTGGTCTGCACGTAGTTCCACAACGCCTCGCGCCCCTTCTCGCGGCCATAGCCGGATTTGCCGTAGCCGCCGAACGGTGTTTCGACCCCGCCGGCGAACCACTCGTTGACGAAGACCTGGCCCGCGCGCAGCCGGGCGGCACCCCGCATCGCCCGGTCAACGTCGCGGGTGAAGACGCCGGCCACAAGCCCGTAGGACGTGCCGTTGGCGATCCTGATCGCCTCGTCCTCGTCCTGGAACGCCATCACCGAGACCACCGGCCCGAACACCTCGTCCCGGGCGATGGTCATGTCGGGCGCGACGTCCGACAGCACCGTCGGTTCCATGAAGAACCCCGGCAGGTTCATCGCCTGCCCGCCGGTCACGACCTGCGCGCCCTCGGCCTCGGCCGCCGAGACCATGCCCACCGCCCGGTCGCGTTGCTTGAGGCTCACCATCGGACCCATGTTGCGCCCAAACTCCGCTCGCTCGATCCCCGGCCCCACCGACAGCGACTTGGCCACGCCCGCGATGCGCTCGACCAGTTCGTCATGGATCGAGGCATGCACCAACACCCGGCTCATCGCCGAACACACCTGCCCGGCGTTGAAATAGATGCCCCAGCGGACGTTTTCTTCGAAGGCGTCGAGATCGGCGTCTGCATGCACAACCGCCGCCGATTTGCCGCCGAGCTCCAGCACGCAGGGCACGACGGTCTGTGCCGCCGCCGCCGCGATCTTCTGCCCCGTCGCCACCGAGCCGGTGAACACGATCTGGTTGACATCCCTATGCGCCGCCAGGGCCGCCCCCGCCTCGGCCCCGTGTCCGCAGATCACGTTCAGCGCGCCCTGCGGCAGCCCCACCGCCTCGGCGGCCAAAGCGAAGTGCATCGAGGTCAGCGGGTCGAGCTCGGGCGTCTTCACCACCACCGAATTGCCGGTCGCCAGCGCCGCCGCGATCGACCGCGCGGCGACTTCCAGCGGGTAATTCCACGGAATGATCTGCGCCGAGACGCCGAAGGGCTCCATCGCGGTGAAGTCGAAATAGGAGGCGCCGAGCGGGATCGACCGGCCCTCTACCGTTGCCGCCTGGTTGCCGTAATACTCGAAGTATTTCGCCGCGCCCTCGATCTCGACATGGGCCTCCCACAAGGGTTTGCCGGCCTCGCGGGTCAGAACCGGCGCGATCTCGTCGGCATGGGCGCGGAAATAGGCCGCCATGCCCTGCACCAGGCGCCCGCGCTCGATCGGGCGCATGTCGCGCAGGGCGCCCGCCTCGTGGCACCGCCGCGCCGCCGCAACGCTCCGGTCCACGTCCGCGGCGTCGGCGACGGCCTGCTCGGCCAGGGGCGCGCCGGTGCCGGGGTCGTCCACCTGCAGCCGCCCGGCGCCGCCATCGACCCAGGCGCCGTCGATATAGTTCCGCCAATACGGCGCGATGTCGGTCATGGGTGTCTCCTCAAACGGTAATGCGGTGCGCGTAAAGGTGATCGTAATGCGGTTTCATCCGGCGATGAACCTGCCGCACGCGGTCCGGCGCCGCGGCGAGGTCGATATAGCGCCGCGGCTGCGGCGTCAGACCGGTGGACCGCGCCAGGTTGTGGTGAAAAGACCCCCCGTCCCACCAGCTATGCGCCGCCGGGTCGCCGCCCGGTTCCCACCTGAGTGCCTCCCTGATGAACGGGATATCCACGGTGGCGCAGAAGGCGCGAGTCATCTCCACCGGGCGTTCCAACAGGTCGTCGCTGTCAATCACCGGCGGGGCGGCACCGTGGAGCGCCCAGAGCAGGTCGAACAGCGCGCGTTGCTCGGGGAACCCCACCTCGCCTTCGTGAAAATCCGGCCATTTGTCGTGGATTGAGGTCAGCGTCTTCGCCGGATCGCGGATCAGGAAGGCATGGGTGAAGTGGGCCAGGAACGCCGGCGTCCACAGGTGGCTGATGTAATGCGGGAAGTCCTTGAGGAAGACCGGCCCGTTGCGGGCGCGCTCCTGGATGTCCGCCCAGACGCTGTCGAGCGTCAGCCCCGGCGTCACCTTGTCTCCCGGCTGCCAGCGGTGCCACAGCGGCGCCTCGCCCTGGTACCAGGCCTCGCCGAAGGGCTCGTGCAGGCAGTCGAAATCGCCGCGCTGGCGCATCATCCATTCGAACGCCGTCGAGGTCGACCGCGGAACGGCCCAAAGCGCCAGGATCTTATGCACGGCGCACGCGTCGTGCATGGTGCGGGAAAGCGGATTGCGCAGCAAATTGCGGCCACACACCCCTGCCAATCTGGGCACCCGCTCTACCCACCCAACCGCTCCAACAGTCGCCCGTGGCGCCCGACCGGCGCGATCCCCAGCGTCTTGAACACGCGCCAATAAAGCGCCGTGTCGTGGCCCAGAACGGGCATGCCGAGCGCCTCCTCCAGCATCGGGGTCAGGTGCAAAGGCCGCTGCGGCTGCCCGTCCAGGCCGCGAAAATTGCACATCCCGTTGATCAGGATCGCCTCCGCCGCCGGCGCCCGGTCGGCCACGTATTGGAACGACTTCAGCGCCAGGTCGCCGTCGAACACCCAGCGCTGCGCGTTAACCGCGTCCTGGTCGGCGAACCAACCCTGGTCGACGAAATTGCCGGCCCAGAGCACGTCGAACCCCGCCTCGCGCAGAAAGCCGGCCGTGCCCTGCCACCATTCGGGCCAGTGATAGGCGGCGTTCAACGCCACCTTCTCGACCCCGAGCGCGCGCAACGCCTCGACCATCGCGTAGCCGGCCATGTGAAACGCCACGCCGTAGCGGTCCGCCAGCCGTGCGCAGTGGTCGCGGATGCCGGCGACCCCCAGCCCGCTGGCATGGACCCAGTTCGAGCCGACCTGCGCGGCCACGTCCACGCCGTTCCGCGCGCAGACATGGCAGAAGTCCTCGAGCATCCCGAAGCGCGTCCGCCGCTGGTCCAGCCCGTGTGCATACTCCGGCGCGTGCAGCATCCAGCCATGCACGCCCACCGAGGGCGGCGCGATGCGCAGAAAGTCCGACGGCGCGGCGTCGAAATCGAAGGGCGGGCAGGTAAAGCCCACCTGATGCGGAAAGAGCTTGTGCTCGGGCCGCCAGGTCTCGGGCATGGCCATCGGACCGTTCACTCGGCCCGCCCCAGGGGTCCAAAGTTTCGCCGAAACTTTGGCCGCAAACTCTCGGCGAGAGTTTGCCGCCGCTCAGCCATCCACGGCCTCGCGCATCCAGCCCTGCAGCGCGGCAATCGAATGTTCCGAATTCACCCCGGAGCCAGGATCGAGCACCAGGGGCCCCGGCCGGTACCCGCGTGAGCCCAGGCCCCGCTGCACCGATTCGACCAGACGGATGTCCTCTGCCACCGTGGTGTCGCGGTCCTGCACCGCCAGTTGCCGCACCACCGGGTCCTCGGTGCCGTCCACCGAATACCAGCCGCGCCACACCGTGACCCGGTCCACCGCCACCGGCCGCCAGTGATAGGTGTTCAACCGGTTGCCGGGATAGACCTGGAACGACACCATCGGCCACAAAAACCACGAGGAATAGTCGCCCGCATGCGGCTGACCGAAATCGATGTCGTAGGTCATCGCGTCGAGGTTCTGGCACTCGGTCGTGTGCCTCAGGCAATGGCCCTGGGGCTGGATGTCATAAGTCTCGGGCCGGATCACGCCGGTGGCGAAGGTAGGGTGGTTCAGCGCGCAGTGGTAGCATTCCGAATAGTTCTCCACCGAGACCTTCCAGTTGCACTGTTCCGGTATTTCTACCCATTCAAGGGGCTGTAATCGCTCCCAGTCTGGCACGAATCCCGCAATCTCCTCCCGCGCGCCGGGAAACCAATCGTCCATCGGCGCGGCGTCCGGATCGAGGTTGACGAAGATGAAGCCCAGAAAGATCTCGGTCCGTACCTCCGTCAGGCACACCGTCGTTCGATCGAACCCCGGCACCGCCGCACTGTTTGGCGCGGCGCGCAGCGCGCCCGTCAACTCGTAGGTCCAGGCGTGGTACGGGCACACCACAACCCGCGTCGTCCCCGCCCCCTCGACCAGTTGATGCGCGCGGTGCTGGCAGACGTTGTAGAAGGTCCGGATGACCCCGTCGCGGCCTTTGATGCAGAAGAGCGACTCGCCTGCGATTTCGACCGTGAAATAGTCGCCCGCAGCTGCCAGCGTCGAGGCATGGCCCGCCAGCTGCCAGGTCCGCGCGAAGAGCCCCTGCTGCTCGGACCGGAACAGCTCCGGATCGGTGTAATACCGCGCCTCCAGCGACCGCACGACGTCGTCCTTCACCGCGCCTCCTCCGCATAGATCCCCAACTGATGCCGCCGGGCATGGAACCTCTCGACCCGCTTAACGATATCCGGGCTCGCCCCCGCGATGACGAACGACAAAAGCGTCTCCAAAAGCGCCAAGGCCGGCACCGAGGACGGAAAGAACTGCGGTGTGTCCACCGACAGGACGAACCCGTGGTCGGCGCCCAGCACGATCGGCGCGGCCGGGCTGTCGGAAATACCCACCACCGTCACACCCTGTTCCCGCGCGATCTCTACCGCATCGACCACCTCGCTGCGGTACGGACGGAAGGTTAGAGCGATCAGCACATCGCGGCCATCGGCCCGCGCCAGATCGTCGGCCGGGGTAGAGCCCACCCGCGGGATCGCGTGGAACTCGTCCATCCCGGTGCCCGCCAGATAGGCGAAATTCTGCGCCACCGACGCGTTCGCCCCGACCCCCAGCACGAAGACCTGCCGCGAGGACCAGATCGCGTCCGCCGCCGCCTTCAGCGCCTCGGTCGAAATCCCGGCAAAGCTCTCTTCGATATTGCGCAACGTCGCCGCCACCATGTCGGCATAAAGCCCGCCGAGCCGACCCTGCGCCTCGATCGACTGCAGCCAGCGCGCCCGATCCGGGAAGCTGACCATTCCGCGCCGAATCTCTTCGCGGAACGGCGCCCGGAAATCTTCGAACCCCTCGAACCCGACCTCGCGCGCCATCCGGACGAAGGTGTTCGGCTTGACCTTCGCCGCCGCCGACAGCTCGCGGATCGAAGACACGCCCACATCGCCTGGGTTCTCCAGCACATAGGTCGCCGCCTTCCTGAGCTCGGGCGTCAAGCCGTCGATCCCCGCCGCCAAGGCGTCCAGCGCTCCTTCCGGCCCGCCATTTGAGACATCTGTACCATTCATGATTGACGATGGTACAGATGTGCGATTATCCTGTCCACAACAAATCAGAGGCCCTAATATGGCAGACCTTCCCTCCCACGCCCGCGTGGTCATTGTCGGCGGCGGCATCATGGGCTGCGGGGTCGCTTATCATCTGGCCCACGAGGGCTGGACCGACGTCGTGCTGCTGGAAAAGGCCGAACTCACCAGCGGCTCCACCTGGCACGCCGCTGGGCAGATCACCCATTCGACCAGCTCCTTCAGCTTGGGCAAATGCGTCGATTACAACATCGGCCTTTATTCCGGCGCGCTGGAGGCCGAGACCGGCCAGTCCGTCACTTGGCACGGCTGTGGGTCGTTCCGGCTGGCCTATGAAGAAGACGAGATGGACTGGCTGCGCCACACGCTTTCGGTCGGCCGCGCGCTTGGCTTCAATATCGAGCTTGTCGATCCGGCTTTCGTTGCCAGCCTGCACCCGTTCTACAACCTCGACGGCGTCCTCGGCGCGCTGCACACCCCCGACGACGGCCATGTCGACCCCTCCGGCGTCACCCAGGCTTTGGCCGCGGGCGCCCGAGCCAAGGGCGCCACGATCCTCCGCCGCTGCCGCGCGACCAATATCACGCAAACAGGCACCGGCGAATGGGTGGTCGAGACCGAACGAGGCACCGTCACCTGCGAACACGTCGTCAACGCCGGCGGCACCTACGCCCGCCAGATGGGCGACTGGTCCGGCCTGACGATCCCCACCACCTCGATGACCCACCATTACTTCGTCACCGACCCGGTGCCGGAGTTCGCCGACCTCGCCCGCGAACTCCCCGTCATCCGCGACGACCGCAAGGTTTCAGGTTATATCCGGATGGAGCAGAAACGCGGCCTGATCGGGATCTACGAGAAGGAAAACCCCAACACGGTCTGGCAAGACCACTGCCCCTGGGAGGCCGAGAACGAGCTTTTCGCCCCGGACTACGACCGCGTCATGCCCTGGCTCGAAAACGCACTCGACCGCATGCCGATCTTTGCCGAGCTTGGCATCGCGCGCGAGGTCCACGGCGCCATCAGCCACCCGCCCGATGGCAACCCACTGGTCGGTCCCGCGCCCGGCGTGCAAAACTACTGGTGCGCCTGCGGCACCCAGATCGGTATCGGCTGGGGTCCCGGCCTCACGCGAGAACTGGCCCGTTGGATGGTGCACGGCTCCGCCGACATCTCGATGCGCGAGTACGACCCGCGCCGGTTTGGTCCCTATGCGACGAAAGACTGGCAGGTCACCAAGGCTCGGGAAGACTATTGCCTGCGCCACGAAATCCCGTTCCCGCATTTCAACCGCCTTGCCGGGCGTCCGGTGAAAACCTCCCCGCTCTACGAAACGCTGCAGGCCAAAGGCGCGGTGCATGAAGAGGTCTACGGCTGGGAACGTCCGCGCTGGTTCGCACCCGCCGGCACGCCGGCGCGGGACATCTACACCTTCCAGCGCAGCCAACTCGACGACATCATCGCCGCCGAAGTCAAAGCCGTCCGCACTGCCGCCGGGATCATGGACATCTCAAGCTTTGCCAAGATCGAGGTCGCCGGCCCCGAAGCGCGCGCCCTGCTCGACGGGCTCGTCGCCAACCGCCTGCCGGGGCGCGACGGCCGCATCATCCTCACCCATTTCCTCAACCGCCGCGGCCGGATCGAGGTCGAGGCCACGATCGTCCGCATCGCCGAGGACTGGTATTACATCACCTGCGCCGCCTTCTTCGAACAGCGGCTGATCGACCATCTCACCCATCAGAGCGCCGGCCACGACGTGCAGATCTTCAACCAATCCGCAGAGTTCGGCGCCCTGGCCCTGCAAGGCCCGCGCGCGCGCGATATCCTGTCCCAGACCACCGACGCCGACCTCGCCAACGCTGCCTTCCCCTGGCTCACCGCGCAGATGATCGAGGTCGCCGGCGCCCCGACCCATGCCCTGCGCCTGTCCTATGGCGGCGAGCTCGGCTGGGAACTTCACGCGCCGATGGCGCATATCCAGCCGATCTACCACGCCCTGATGGCGGCCGGCGCGCCCTTGGGCCTTACCCACTACGGCAGTTTCGCCATGAACGCGATGCGGATGGAAAAGGGGTTCAAGGGCGCCTCCGAGCTGACCAACGAAGTCACGTTGCCGGAAGCCGACGTGATGCGCTTCGTCAAACTCGACAAGGAGTTTCTCGGCAAAGCGCAGACCGAGACCAGTCTCGCCAATGACCTGCCTTGGATCTGCGCCTATCTCGAAATCGAGCCCGATGGCTGGACCGACGGTCACGGCGGTGAAGCGGTGCTCATGAACGACGCGGTCGTCGGCACCACCAGTTCCGTCGCCTACGGGCCGACGGTGGGCAAGATTCTCGCCTTTGCCTATCTCCGGCCCGACGCCGCCCGCCCCGGCACCAAGCTCGACGTGCTGGTTGACGGCGCCCCCCGCCCGGCCAGGGTTCTTGGGGAACCCGCCTACGACCCGCAAAGCCTTCTGCCCCGCACCGACGCCGAAAGGGTCGCGGCGGAATGACCCGGATCTTCTTCTCGTTTCAAATACGCTCGGGGGGAGCGCGAGGGGGGCAGACAGCCCCCCTCGCCCCGGTCGGATCGCCGTGGCGATCCGAAACGAAAGGACATGACCTTTGATCCCCGACACCATGCACGCGATGGTCCTGACCGGGCATGGCGGTCTCGACAAGCTTGTCTGGCACGACGACTGGCCCACGCCCAAGCCCGGCCCCGCCGAGGTGCTGATCGAGGTCGCCGCCTGCGGGCTCAACAACACCGACGTCAACACCCGCACCGGCTGGTATTCCAAGGAGGTCACCGAGGCGACGACCGGCGGCGCCTACCCAAAGGTCGATGAAGACGACCCCACCTGGGGCGGCCGTCCGCTCACCTTTCCCCGGATCCAGGGCGCCGACGTCTGCGGCACGGTCGTGGCGACAGGCCCAAACGCCGCACAAGACCTCCTCGGCAAACGTGTGATTACCGACAACTGGCTGCGCGACTGGTCCGACCCAATGAACCGCCACAAGACCGGCTACTACGGTTCTGAGGCCGACGGTGGGTTCGCGCAACACGCCGTCATCGACCATCGCAATGTCGGCCCCATCGACAGTGACCTCACCGACGCCGAGCTCGCGACCTTCTCCTGTAGTTACTCCACCGCCGAGGGCATGCTGTCGCGCGCCCAGGTCGGCCGCGGCGACCGCGTCCTGATCACCGGTGCGTCCGGCGGCGTCGGCTCGGCCCTGATCCAGCTTGCCAACCGCCGCGGCGCCGAAACGATCGCGCTCGCCTCCCGCGCCAAGCATGCCCAAGTCGCCACCCTCAACCCCGCGCACATCCTCGATCGAAATCCCGAGGACCTCGCCGCGGCCCTGCGCCAAACCACCGGCGACGACACCGTCCACGTCGTCGCCGACATCGCCGGCGGCTCCTACTTTCCGACACTCATCGAGCGGCTCGACCGCGGCGGTCGCTACGTCACCTCCGGCGCCATCGCCGGGCCCATCGTCGACCTCGACCTGCGCACCCTCTACCTAATGGATCTCACCTTCCTCGGCTCCACCGTCGTCGAACCGCATATCTTCCGCGACCTGATCGGCTATATCGAGCGAGGCGAAGTGCGCCCCGTCCTTGCCGCCACCTACCCGCTGAAGGACCTGCGCCAGGCCCAGCAAGCCTTTATCGACAAGCAGCACACCGGCAATATCGTCGTGATCCCGTAACGCATGAAGATCACCCGCATCGCCCTCTACCGGACCGAGCTGCCTTATATCGGCGGCACATACGGCTGGGGCCGCGGCAACGCCTTCGACACGGCCACCGCCAGCGTCGTCACGATCGACACCGATGCCGGCCTCACCGGCTGTGGCGAGTTCACCCCCTGCGGCGAAAGCTACATGAAAGCCCACAGCGCTGGCGTCGAGGCCGCCGCCCGCCGCCTCGCCCCGGTGCTGCTCGGCCAAGACCCGCGCCAGGTCGCTCAGATCGAGCAGATCATGGACGCCACGCTGCAAGGCCACGGCTACGCCAAGGCGCCCTTCGACGCCGCCTGCTGGGACTTGCTCGGCCAGTCGCTCGGCGCCCCCGTCTGGCTGCTCCTCGGCGGCAAGCTGACGGACGGGGTGCCGATGTACCGCGTCGTCCCCCACACCTCGCCCGACGAGACCGCCGCCGAGATGCAACGATATCGCGCCGCCGGCTACCGCCACTTCCAGATCAAACTCGGCACCGATCCCGGCACCGACATCGATCGCCTCCGTGCCACCGTGCCTCTCTTGGAACCCGGCGAACGCATTTTCGCCGACGCCAACCAGGCCTGGCGGGTCGACGAGGCGCTCCAGGTCGCCCGCGCCACCCAAGATCTCGACTACGTCCTGGAACAACCGTGCAAGACCTACGAAGAGTGCCAGCAAGTCCGTGCCCGCACCACTCTGCCGATGAAACTTGACGAATGCGTCACAGGTCTGCCCGTCGCCCAACGCATCGTGCAGGACCGCGGCGCCGAGATCGTTTGCCTCAAGATCTCGAACCTCGGCGGCCTCTCCAAGGCTCGCCGGGTCCGCGACTATCTGGTCGATAACCGCATCCCCGTCGTCGCCGAGGACAGCTGGGGCGGAGAGATCACCACCGCCACGCTTGCACATTTCGCGGCGTCTACCCCCGCAGATTGGCTGATCAACACCACCGACCTGCACAATTACAACACCAAGCATACCGGCTCCCCTGGCCCGCGCACTGAGGACGGCAGGCTCTTTCCACCCGACGCCCCCGGCCTCGGCGTCTCCCCCGATTTCGGTAGCATCGGCGACCCTGTCGCGGTCTTCGGCACCACGCCTGCAGCAAGAGTGGCCCAGTGAAAATCACCCGCCTCACCGTGTTCCAGACGGACCTGACGCTCGAGCACCCCTATTGGCTGTCCGGCGGCCGTTTGAAATTCGAAACCCTCGACGCCACCTTCGTGAAGCTCGACACCGACCAGGGCCTTGTGGGCTGGGGCGAGGGCACCCCCTGGGGTCACACTTATGTGCCCGCCCACGGCCCAGGAATTCGCGCCGGCATCGAGACCATGGCCCCGTTCCTGCTTGGCCGCGACCCGCGAAAAACCCTGGACATAGAGCGCACTATGGACCTTGCCCTGCCCGGTCATCTCTATGCCAAGGCGCCTATCGATATGGCCTGCTGGGACATCAAGGCCCATGCCCCCGGCCTGCCCATCGCCGATCTCATGGGCGCCAACTTCGGCACGCCCGCCCCCATCGCAAGCTCCGTCGGTGCCAAGACCGTCGAAGAAACCCGAACCGTCCTCGCCCGTTACCGCGACCGCGGCTACATCGTCCACTCCGTCAAGATCGGCGGCGATCCCAACCGCGATATCGCGCGCATCCGCGACGTCGAGGCGCACCGGCCGAAAGCCGAACGCATCCTCTACGACGTCAACCGCGCCTGGACCCGCCAGCAGGCGCTGCAGGTGATGCGGGCGACCGAAGACCTCGGCGTCATGTACGAGCAGCCCTGCGAAACACTGGACGACATCGCCGCCCTCCGCCCACTTCACGCAGCGCCCGTCAGCGTCGACGAAAGCCTTGTAACGCTGCAGGACGCCACGCGTATTGCACGGGACGGGCTGGCCGAGGTCTTCGGCCTCAAGCTGAACCGTGTCGGCGGCCTCACCCGCGCGGCCCGGATGCGCGACATCGCATTGGCCCATGGGATCGACATGTTCGTTATGGCAACCGGCGGCAGCGTACTGGCCGATACCGAGGCGCTGCACCTCGCCGCCACCATCCCGCCCGAGCACCTGCTCGGCGTTTGGGCCTGCCAAGACATGCTGACCGACGACATCGCTCCCGGCCGCGGCCCGCGCGCCACGAACGGTCACCTGCATTTGGCCGACGCCCCCGGCCTCGGCGTGCACCCAGACGAACACCTACTCACCAAGGTCGCCACCTATGCCTGACGCCTCCACCCACGCCGCGCTTACGCAACGAAGCCCAACCGGCGAGATGAGGATCAAACGCCTCCGCCTCTGGCACGTGCCTTTGACCAGCCACGCGACCTACCACATGGCTGCCGGCAAAACCTGCGCTACGGTCGACACCGTGGTGTTGGCCGTCGACACCGACACTGGGTTGACCGGTTGGGGCGAGGTCTGCCCTATCCCGCATTACCTGCCCGCCTATGCCAAGGGTGTCGCCCCGGCCTTGGCCGAGATGGCGCCCGTAATCCTCGGCGCCGACCCCATCGGCCCCGAGGCGCTGATGGCCCGCCTCGACGCTCACCTGCCCGGGCACGCCTACGCCAAGTCGCCCATTGACATCGCGCTCTGGGACCTGACCGCGCAAGCCGCCGGCCTCCCGCTCTACGCGCTGCTCGGCGGAAGACGCCAAGCCGACTTGCCGCTCTACCACTCGATCACCTGCATCGCGCCCGACGAGATGGCCCGCATCGCCAAGGACGCCCAGGCGCAAGGCATCGCTCAGTTCCAGGCCAAACTCGGCGCCGATGACGACTGGCAAGCGGACGTGGAACGCCTGAGAAAAGTCCGCGAGGCCGTCGGCCCCGGCCCGTTGGTCTATGGCGACTGGAATTGCGGCGCCGACCGGCTGACTGCCACCCGCGTCGCCCGCGCCGTCCGCCATCTCGACGTGATGATCGAACAGCCCTGCCCCACGCTCGACGACTGCGCCGCCGTGCGCGCCGCCTCGGGTCTGCCGATGAAGCTCGACGAACTCGTCCACGACACCGCCACCCTGCTCGAGGCCCAGCGGATGGGCATCCTCGACGCCTACGCGCTGAAACTCTCGAAATTCGGCGGCCTGACCCCTGCGCGCCAAGCCCGCGACCTTGCCCCCTATCTCGGCGCGAAGATGTGCGTCGAATGCACCTGGGGCTCCGACATCGTCACCGCCGCCGGCCTGCATCTCGCCGCGGCCACCGACCCGCATTACCTACTCAACACCTGCGACCTCTCCGGCTACGTCGCCCCACGCCTCGCTCCCGACGCGCCAACTCGAAAGAACGGCCGCATCGCCCCGCCCGGCGGCCCCGGCCTCGGCATCACCCCCGACCTCGACCTCCTCGGCCCCCCGCACGAAATCTATGACTGACGGGCTCCTTCATCTGGCCTCAAATATCCCGGGGGAGCGCGAGGGGGCTGGCCCCCTCGCCCCGGTCGACGCGCCGAAGGCGCGGCGAAACCAAAAGGACTGACCCATGCTCAAACTCCACAGCCAGGACGACTGGATTCAGCGCGCCGCAGAGGTCCTCCCCGCCGCCGGTTTCGGCAATTTCGACCCCGGCATCATCATCCGCTCCGGCCAGGCCGCCCGCGTGACTGACGAGGACGGCCGCGACTATGTCGATTACCTGATCGGCTCCGGCCCGATGCTCCTCGGCCACGGCCACCCGGAAGTGTTGGAGGCAATCTTCGAACAACTGCCCACTGGCCTTACCTTCTTCGCCACCAACGCCAAGGGCGTCGAGCTGGCCGAGGAAATCGCCGCAGCGGTGCCTTGCGCCGAACAGGTCCGCTACGTCTCCTCCGGAGGCGAGGCCGACATGTACGCCATGCGCCTCGCCCGCGCCTATACCGGCCGGCCGAAGATCGTGAAATTCGAGGGCGGCTATCACGGCATGTGCGCCGAAGCGCAGATGTCGCTGGCGCCCACGCGCCTGGTCAACTTCCCGCAAGCGGTGCCCGACAGCGCCGGCATCCCCGACAGTGTCCGCCGGGACATGCTGATCGCGCCGTTCAACGATATCGACTACGTGCGCTCGATCCTCTCCGAGCATGGGGACCAGATTGCCGCCATCATCGTCGAGCCGCTGCAGCGCGTGATCCCGCCCGAACCGGGCTTCTTACAAGCCCTCCGCGACGAGGCCACCAAACATGGCATCCTGCTGGTCTTCGACGAAATCGTCACCGGCTTCCGCTTCGCCTATGGCGGCGCGCAAGAGCTCTACGGCGTCACCCCCGACATCGCCACGCTCGGCAAGATCATCGGCGGCGGCTTTCCGCTCGCCGCCATCGCCGGGCCCGCCGGGATCATGAAGCATTTCGACAAGGCGCAAGTCGGCGCCGAGGGCTGGCTGATGCAGCTCGGAACGCTCTCGGGCAACCCGGTCGCCGCCGCCGCCGGGTTGAAAACCATGGAGATCCTGCGCCGCGACGGCCAGTACGACCGCCTGCGCGCCCTCGGCAGCCGCATCCAGAAGATGCTGACGACCCACCTCGCCGCCCACGGCATCGCGCATCAAATCGTCGGTGACCCCACGCTCTTCGACGTCGTTTTCGCCGATCGCAAGGTCCGCAACTACCGCGACTGGCTTGCCGCCGACGCCGATAAGAACGCCCGATTCAACACGGTCCTCCGCGCCCACGGCATCCTGAAATCGCCCGCCAAGCTCTACCCCTGCCTGGCGCTCACCGAGGACGACCTTGCGCAGACCGACGCCGCCATCGCCAGCGCCGCCGCGGCCATCGCCGCCTAGATCGCCATCAACCTCCCCACCGGCCGGTCCGCCGTTATCCCGGCCAAGTGCGCCATATGCCAGGCCAAGGCCTGGTTCGACCCGACCACCGGCCTGTCCAACGCCACCTCGATTCCATCGATCACGTCCAGCGTGCGCAGGTTCGTGCAACTCAGGAACACCGCTTCCACGCCGTCCCCCAACCGCAGCGCCGCCTCCCGGATCGACTCCGGGTCGATCCGCGCCACCCGCGCTTCCTCGCGTTCATCGAAGGACATTTCGGCCACCACCTCCAACCCCGCCGCCGCCAGCGCCGCGCGCAGCGGCGCGGTGACCGACGCGATATAGGGCGACACCAGGCCAATCCGCCGCGCGCCAAGCGCCTGGAACGCCGCCAGAACGGCGCTCAACGGATCGCTCACCGCCCGCGCCCGGCACGCTCCAGCGACAAGCTTTTCGACGCGCCCAGGCCCGATCACCGTCGCGCCGGTGGTGCAGCCATAGCCGACCGCGTCGAACTCCAGCGATGGCGGCAACAACGCCGCGGCCGCGGGCAACGCCGCCTCCATCGCGGCCAGAGTTTCTGGCGTCACATCCGCCGCGCTCGGCACCCGGCTGACATAAACCGCCACGTCTGAGGCGGTGAAGAGCCGACGAAAATCCTGCTCGATCGTCTCGTCGGCCTGCAGCACGATCAACCCCAGCGCCGCGCGGCGACCGATCCGGTCCGTCAGACGGTAGGGCTGCGCCATGGGCTACTCCAGCACCGGCACTTCAGGCGGCGCGCGGCGGGTCAACAATTCGGCCCCACCATCGCGCACCACGACAATCTCCTCATGCACCATCAACGCCCCGGGCGCCACCTGCATCCCCGGCTCCAGCGTCAGCACCATGCCCTCGCGCAGCACCGTGCGGTCACCCGCCATCAGCGACGGCCATTCGGTCAGGCTCAGCCCCAGCCCATGCCCCAACCGCCCGGCTTCGCCGTCTTGCCCGATCACGGCCTGCATCGCCTGGAACACCTCTTCCGCCACCGCCCCGGGCCGCACCGCCGCCAGCCCAGCCTCGGTTGCGCGGTAAAGTGTCTCATAGGCCCGCCAAGCCGCGTCTCCGGCCGTTCCGATCGCGTAGTTTCGGTCGAAATCGCAGAAATATCCCGCCCTCACCGCCCCGGTATCGAGCATCAACACATCGCCCCGCTGCAACGGACGCTCGGTCGCCGGAGAGATCACATCCGCATAGCCACCCGGCCCGGCGCCGCCGGCCAGGTACGGCACCCAATCGGCGCCCTCTTCAAGCAACAGCATCTGAAACCGCCGGAACACCTGATCCAGCGGCACGCCTTCATTGGCGATCTCCGGCACCCGGTCGAATGCGCGTCCCGCCACCGCGCAGATCTCGCGAATCCGCGCGACCTCTGCCTCCGACTTCACCTCCCGCACCCGCCGCACGACGTCGGTCGCATCCGCCACGCGCCGCGGCGCAATCGCCGATTTCAGCCGCTCGAAATCGGCCAGCGGCATCCGCAGATGCGTTTCGTGCCCCATCGGCAGGCCGAGCCTGCCGTCCTCGGGCACCAGCTCCGCCACGGCCTCGGCCAGCAGGCTGACCCCGTCGTCCTGCAAATCCGGCGCGCTCCAGCAGCGGATGTCGCGGACCCAGGTCTGCCCCATCAAGGCCGCGCCGATCGAGGGGATCACCGCAACCGGATCGCCCGCCGCCGGCAACAGCAGGAACCAGGGCCGCGCCGGGCTTTCCCAAAACCTCGTCAGGAAGCCGCTGAGATAGAACACATCCGGCGCGGTGGTCAGCAGCAGCGCATCCATGTCGGCCCGCTGCAGTCCCGATTGCAGCCGTGCCGCGCGGCCGTGGAACTCGGAGGCCGGAAAATCCGTCACGCCGGCCCCTCGGACAGCACGGCAAGGATCCGCGACGTGTCCGACAGCGCCATCGCCTGCCGGATCTCTTCCGGCGCAAACAAAGCCGCGACCCCGGCCGCCCCGGACGGCGTCGTCGCCAGGCCCAGCGCGGCAAGCCGCTCCACCGCTGCCGCCGCAAGGCCGTCGCTGATCGTCACGAACAGATCCGCGTCCCGCGCCAGCCCCGCCAGCGCGATCAGCGAGGGCGCCTTGCAATCGAGCCGCCCCATGTTGCTGACCGGTCCCTCGGTCTCGACCAGCCGCCCCGCGCGGACGCTCTCGATCAGCGCGGGGGCCGCCTCGGGTTCGACGACCACAATCTTCGGCCCGTCGCCCCAACGGTGCCGCAGATAGGCGGCCACCGCGGCGGCCATGCCCCCGACCCCGGCCTGCAAAAGCACATGGGTGGGCGGTTCGCCGATCTGCGCGACCGCCTCCGCGGCGAGCTGCAGATAGCCCTCCATCACCCGATAAGGATGCTCGACATATCCCTCCCAAGAACTGTCCGACAGCAGCGTCCAGCCGTTGGCCTCGGCCATCTCCGCCGCCGCCGCCATGCTGTCTTCATAGATGGTGCCCTTGCGCACGACGTCGGCGCCCTTGGCGCGCAGGCGCGCGGCAAAAGCTTCGGGCACGGTATCGGACAGGACGATCACCGCCCGGGCGCCGAAGATCCGCGCGCCGGCGGCGAGCGACAGGCCGTGGTTCCCGGCGCTCGCAGCGACATAGGTGCGCCCGGTCAAGGCCATAACCGGATCGCCGCCAGCCTCCGCCGCGTGCCGCGCGATGACATAGGCCGCGCCCAGTGCCTTGAAGCTGCCAAGCCCCAGCCGCCCGCGCTCGTCCTTCAGATGAATCTCTGCCACGCCCGCGGCAACGGCGAGGTCAGGCACCCGCATAAGGTCGGTCTCCGCCGCCTTGGGACAGCGGTCCAGCAAGCCGGCAACCGCTGCGGCGTCGACGCTGGGCAAAATCGGAGTGTCGGGCCAGAGCCCGGCCAGACCGACACCGCGGTGCGGATTCTCGAAAGTGTCGATGCCGGTCCTCCCCTTGACCCCCCGCCAAGGCACCGCAGGTCGCGACCAAGGTCAAGTACACCGGCTCCTGGAAGGCGCTCTGAGGCGGGAAATGCCCTTTACGGTTGTGCCATAGGCCGCCATTCGGAAGTTTTCTGCCGCTTCGAAGCGGCTTTCGCGAGACCTTCCAATGGTTTTCCGTGCCACGCGGCCAATGACTGCAAGAGGCCAGATCAGAGTTTGATCACAGCGGATTCAATTCATGCTTTCCCGGTCAGCCGAGGCATTGGCGCGAAGTCGCCCGTGCGTTCAGGCGGCCGTGGCCCCGGCCTTCAAGAGCTGCAGCGAGACGTCGAGCGATTGCGGTTTGGCATCGATCTCGAGCAGGCCCGAAAGCAAGTCGGTCAATTCGGCGGCAATCCAGCGGTGGGCCACCGGGCCAAGCATCTCCTTGGCGGCCTGCACCTCGAACGGGCCATAGACCATCTCGCCCAGGCCTGATGCGATATCGTTGGCCTTAGCGACGACCTCGACCACCGCGGCGGCGCGCGGGGCGATGGCGTTCAGCATCGCGCGATCGACAAACACCGGGTCGCGGCAGATCGTGCCGCCATCTTCCTTGGAATAGGGCGCGTGATCCGACGCCCAAAGCAGGATCACCGGACCGCCGATCATGTCGATCAGCGTACGCATGCGGGCGACCCAAGCGGTCTGCAGTTCTTGCCGGACCTGATGCAGCCGGCTCGGGCAGACCCGCGCCAGCCCGGTCAACAGGTCGCTGGTGGTCTCGAAATCGCGGAAGTCGACTTCGGGGTAGATCGCTTTGAGCTGTTTCGAGGCACGCAGGAAACGTTCGTTTCGACGCGGGTCGACCGTGTAGTGACGGTTCGACATATTCGGCGCGCCCATGATCTGGATCACCGTGGCCTTGGCCATGGCGCAGATGTCGATCAGCGAGCTGCAGCTGAGAAACGCGTCGATCCCGGCGCGTTGGCATCCTAGATTGACCGCGGGCAGGCCAAGCGTCTCTTCCAGCAGCCCGGGATAAGGTGTCTCGATGAACCGACCAAAGGTCTCCGTGCTGCCCAGGCAGGCGATATAGTCGCCGCGCAACCGCTGCTTTGGGCCGCGGAACAGGTTTTTCGACGTGCCGTAATAGCACGGTTGGTAGTCAAGCCCTTTGGCGGCAGAACCCTGCACGGTCATTGCACCCTCACTGCAAACGCAGCCCCAACCCGAACCGCACATTGACAGCAAAAGCTTTCCCGGCGGTAAAGGATTTGCCGACAGTTTTAACGAGCGGGAAAAACCGCCGCTCTTGATGCTTTGCGCGGGCGATGCCGCGGTTTGATCCATATCGTTGCGGCCGTGAAGAGACCCGGCGAGAGTCGCCCCGAAAGGGGATCGCCAGAGACATGATCGACCTGATCGGCCTGCCGCTGCCCGTGACTGCCGCGATCTTCGTGGTTGCGGCCGTGGTCGTTTGGGTTGCGGGCGCGCGCCTGGCGTTGATCGGCGACGAATTGTCGGAACGCTACCGGCTGGAAAAAGAGTTCATCGGTTTGGTCTTCCTGGCCACCGTCAGCAAGCTGCCAGAGATTGTCACCTCGGTCACCGCGGCTCGGATCGAGAACGCGGGGCTTGTGCTCGGCGCGCTCTTTGGCTCGATCTCGTTCAACACCGCGATCCTGGCCGTGGCCGACTACTACATCGTGCGCGGCGCGCTGACCTCGTGGCCGCGCAACCCGAACACCGCCCTGACGGCGGTGATGCTGATCGTACTCTTGAGCGCCCTTTTGGCAGTGACCGTCTCCGGGGATTTGGCCTTGTTCGGCACGCTGGGGCTTGGCGGGCTGGCGTTGGCGCTGTGCTTTCCAGTCGTCATCGGGTTGCAGCGGGCCAACAGCCGGCGGGCCAGTTGGGCGCCGGTGGACCTGCCGGACGAAACGCGCAAGGGCCTAATGATCCGCGATCGCAGCAAGGTCGGCGCCCAGACGACCGCTATTCTGCTGATCAAGACCGCGGTCTATGCGACCGGCATCCTGGCAGGCGGATTGGCGCTGACCTATGCGGCTGATGCGATGGCGTTGCGCACAGGGATGGGCGCATCCTTCGTGGGCGTAACGTTCCTGGCAATCGCGACCTCGATGCCGGAATTCAGCACCACGATCGCGTCGGTCCGGATCGGCGCCTACACGATGGCGCTGGCCAATATCTTCGGGTCGAATCTGATCACCATGGCGCTGATCGCCCCGGCCGATCTGGCCTATGAGCGCGGAGCGATTCTGTCCGACGCCGGGCCCGCGGCGCAGTTCAGCGTCGCGGTCGGGATCACGGTGACGGCGATTTACGTCGCCGGCATCCTGATTCGTCGCACACCGAGCTTTTTCGGCGCGGGGCTCGATTCATGGCTGGTGATGGGGGTGTATCTGGGATCGCTGGCAGGGCTGTTCTTCTTGGCCTGACGGTCCATCATATGCTGGTGCAGACGTACTTCATCTCCAGATAATCTTCGATCCCGTGGCGGCTGCCTTCACGGCCAAGACCGGACTGTTTGACGCCGCCGAAGGGGGCGACTTCGGTCGAGATGATGCCGGTGTTCACGCCGACAATGCCGTATTCCAGGCCCTCCTGCACCCGCGTCACCCGGCCGACATCGCGAGCGTAAAAATAGGCGGCGAGGCCGAAGATGGTGTCGTTGGCCATGCCGATCACCTCATCCTCGGTCTCGAACCGGAAGAGCGGCGCCAGAGGCCCGAAGGTCTCTTCTTTGGCGACGGCCATGTCCTGGGTGACGCCGGTGATGATCGTGGGCTCGAAGAAGGTGCCGCCCAGGGCATGGGGCTTGCCGCCGAGTGCGATCTTGCCGCCCTTGGCGGTGGCGTCGGCGACGTGGTCCTGCACCTTGGCGACCGCGGCGGCGTCGATCAGGGGCCCAAGCGCGGTCCCCGCCTCCAGCCCGTCGCCGACGGTCATCGCGGCCACAGCGGTGCGAAGCTTCTCGGCGAAGGCGTCGTAAACCCCAGCCTGCACGTAGATCCGATTGGCGCAGACACAGGTCTGGCCGTTGTTGCGATACTTGGACGCGATGGCGCCCTCCACCGCCGCGTCGAGATCGGCATCGTCGAACACGATGAAGGGCGCGTTGCCGCCAAGCTCCATCGAGCACTTCATCACCTGGTCGGCGGCCTGTTTCAGCAGGATGCGGCCGACCTCGGTCGAGCCGGTGAAGCTGAGTTTGCGCACGGTGGGGTTCTCGCAGATCTCGCGGCCCACGCCCGAGGAATCGGTCGAAGGGATGACCGATAGCACACCCTTGGGCAGCCCGGCGCGGTCGGCCAGGACGCCTAGGGCAAGCGCCGAGAGCGGTGTCAGGGTGGGCGGGCGCAGGAGAATCGAACAGCCGGCCGCCAGTGCCGGGCCGACCTTGCGGGTGATCATCGCGTTGGGGAAATTCCACGGCGTGATCGCAGCACAAACCCCGATCGGCTGGCGGATCACGGTGATGCGCTTGTCGGGCTGGTGGCCGGGCACCGTCTCGCCATAGATGCGCTTGGCCTCTTCGGCGAACCACTCGATGAAGCTCGCCCCGTATAGGATCTCGCCCTTCGCTTCGGCCAAGGGCTTGCCCTGTTCGGCGGTCAGAATCGTGGCGAGGTCGTCAGCATGGGCGACCATCAGATCGAACCAGGCGCGCATGGTATTGGCGCGCTCCTTGGCGGTGCGGGCGGCCCAGTCCTGCATTGCCGCATCGGCGGCGGCGATGGCGCGGGCGGTCTCGGCACGGCCCAGATCGGCAACCTTGGCGATGACGTCGCCGCGGGCGGGATTGGTGACGTCGAAGGTGGCGCCGCTGTCGGCATCGGCCCAGTCGCCAGCGAGATAGGCGCGGGTGGCCAGAAGCGCGGGGTCGTTGAGCAGGCCGGCGAGGTCGGTGGCGGTGTCGAGCATGGTCTCCTCCCTGGGCGTTCGTCGCCTTGTCACGTTATAGTGGCGCGGATGCAAGAGCCGGGGGCGCACCGATGGACCTGACCGACGCCTACGAAAACGGGGCCTACATTCCGGGGGCCGAGGCCTATCCGGACCGCTGGGCCGCCAACGCCGCGGCGGTCCGCGCGTCCCTTGGGTACCGCGCGCGGCTTGACCTGGCCTATGGGCCGGGCGCGCGCAACCGGTTCGATCTGTTCCTGCCCGAGGGCGCGGCGGCGGGGCTGGTGATGTTCGTCCACGGCGGCTATTGGCGGCGCTTCGACAAGTCGCTCTGGTCGCATCTGGCCGCCGGCCCGCTGGCCCACGGCTGGGCGGTGGCGATGCCGTCCTACACGCTGGCGCCCGAGGTTCGGATTGCGGCGATCACATCAGAGATCGTCACGGCGCTGACTGCGGCCTGTGCCGAGGTGGCCGGGCCGGTCGTGGTGACCGGGCATTCGGCCGGCGGGCACCTGTCAGCACGGATGCGGTGCCGCGACGTGGACCTGCCGGACGCCGTGGCGCGACGGATCGCCCGGGTGGTACCGATCTCTCCGGTGGCCGATCTGCGGCCGCTTCTGCAAACGGAGATGAATGCCGATCTGCGGCTCGACGCTCCGGAAGCGGCGGCCGAAAGCCCGGTCCTGACGGCCGATCTGCTGGAGGCCGAGACTGTGATTTGGGTGGGCGCCGAGGAACGCCCGGCCTTCCTCGATCAGGCGCGCTGGCTGGCCGCGGCCTGGCCAGACGCCGCCTTGCACATCGCGCCCGGGCGGCACCATTTCGACGTGATCGAGGGACTCAGCGTGGCCGACAGCCCGCTGACCCGTGCCGTGCTGGGTGGCTGAGCAGCGGGAATGTCCTTGGCCGCCGATCGGGCGTCAGGACCCGAAAGCGCCGAGCTTGCGGTAGTCGATCAGCTCCAGCACCTGGACCATGACCTCGGGGGCGGCACCCTTGGCCTGGACCAGCACGCGGTTGTTGACCATGGTCGACATCTCACCGTTCTGGGTGACGTATTTCTGCCGCCCGACCCGGGTCATCTTGCCCATCGTCGCCATGATCGCCGCGTTCGACAGCATCCCCGCCATCGCCGTCACCATCGGGTTGTCGGCCATCGCCGTCACCGTGAAGCTGTTCGTGCCGTCGGAATACTCCGCCTCGGCGCCAACGCCGCCGCCCATCATCGCAAGGCCGGCGTTCATCTCGGTATTGATCTCGCGGGTCCAGCCGTCGGGCGCATCCGGCAGGCAGTCGCTGAGGCTCATCGCCGACATCTCCTGCAGAAGCTGTTGGGCGTAGGCGAGTTCTTCGGCGGCGAATTGCATATCTCCGGCTGTGTAGGCGTCGAGCGCGCTTTGGATCGCGTCGCTGACCTCGTCGGCCTGGGCCGGCAGGCCGGCGGCAAGGACAAGCGCAATGGCAGTGGTGCGGATCATCGGGGGCCTCCGGTTGGCATGCGCGTTCGCGCGACAGCCTAGCGCCGCGGCGGGGCCTCGGGCAAGCCTGCGGCGAGCTCGGACCAGCAGGGCCTTGGATCGGCCGCGGCGGGCGTGGCGTGAAACACGCCGCGGGCGATGGCGCGGGTGAGGCAGAGCGCGGCGGCATGGCCCAGGATCAGCGCATCGGCCAGCGGGTCGTCGAGCGGCCGGGCGCCGGTCGCGGCGGCAAAGACCAGATCGCCGTCGAGCGGCGTGTGGCTCGGCACCACGGCGCGGGCGATGCCGTCATGGGCGGCGATGGCAATTCGGGTGGCCTGGGCCTGGGTCAGCGCGGCGTCGGTCGCGACAACGGCGATGACGGTGTTCTGGCGCCGGGCGGGGCGTTTGACCGCGATGCCGATCGGGTCGGCCGGCATCGCCGGTCCCAGGCCGCCAAACTCGCCGCCGATCTCGAACGGCGCGGCCCAGAAATGCGGCGTGTCGCCGACGGTCACCGAGCCGACGGCGTTGACCGCGGCCAGAGCACCGACGGTGTGGCCGGTCTCGGTGACCAGTGAGGCCGATCCCAGGCCGCCCTTGACCGTGGCTGTCGTGGCCCCGGTGCCGGCGCCGGCGGTGCCGAGCGCGAAATCGGTTGCGGCGGCGTTGAGCGCGGCCTCGCCCAGCACGGGGTAGGGCGAGACGTCCCAGTCCTTGTCGCCGCCGTTCAAGAGATCGATCAGAATCGCCCCGGGCACAATAGGCACCCGGGCCGAGCCGACCGGATAGCCGCGGCCTGCCTTGCGCAAGGCCTCGGCGACGCCGTCGGCCGCCGCCAGCCCGAAGGCCGAGCCGCCTGAGAGCACCAGTGCGTCGACCTCCTGCACCAGCCGGTCGGGGGCCAGAAGCTCGGTCTCGCGCGTGCCCGGCGCGCCGCCCATGACGTGGACCGCGGCGGTGAAAGGCCGTTCAGCGGTCAGGACTGTGACGCCGGTCTTGATCACGTGGTCCTGGGCGTTGCCGACCAAAAGCCCCGCGACGTCGGTGATCAGGTTCTTCGGCCCGGGGACCATCGAAGGCGCCGCCGGCGCGGACCTCTCTCCGGGCAGGCGCGGGGTCGCGCTGTCGCCGCCGTCGCGAGTCACGCCACGCTCCGTTTGCGGATCTGTCGGAACGTGCCAAGGGGTCGCAGGAGGGCCGTGTCAGCAAAGAGCCGCGCGCCGGGGATCAGCGCCTCGGGGAAGACCACGACCAGGGTGTCGTCGGGACCACGCGCCGCGGCGAGAGCGGCCACATCGCCGGGTGCGAAGGCGTGGCCGAGGCGCTTTGTCGGATCGCCCTGGATCACCTCGACATGGTCGAGATCGAGCGCCAGCCCGCGCCGGTCGGCGGCGTCGAGCAGATGGGCAAAGACCAGCGGCTGGCTGGCGAAGCGCCCGGCGAAGACCGCGGCCCCGGTCATATCACCACCTTGCGGACCGCGGTCGCCGGGTCGCCAGTATTGGGCGTGCCGGCAGGCTCGATCAGCAGCAGATGCGCCTCCGAGCGGGCGACGGGCCGGTGCTCGACCCCGGCAGGCACGACGTAGAGCTCGCCTTCGCGGACCGTGACGGAGCGGTCGCGCAGCTCGATGTCGATCTCGCCCTTCAGCACCAGGAAGAAATCGTCGGTCTCGGGGTGACTGTGCCAGGTGAAGGCGCCCTCGACCCTAACCACCATCACGTCGTTGCCGTTGTAGCCGGCGACGATATGCGGGTGCCAATGGGCGTCGACCTGGACCAGCTTCTCGGCGAGGTTGACGGCCTTCATATGCAGCGCCCTCCGTCGACTTCCATCGCCACGCCAGTGACCATCGCGGCCTCGTCCGAGCACAGGTAGCAGGCGGCGTTGGCGATGTCGTCGGGCGTGGAAAACCGGCCGAGCGGGATCGTGGCGAGGAACTGGGCGCGGCGTTCGGGCGTATCCTCGCCGAGGAAGCTTTTCAGCAGCGGCGTTTCGCCGGCGACGGGGCAAAGCGCGTTGACGCGGATGCCGTGGGGGGCAAGCTCGACGGCCATGGTCTTCGTCGCCGTCACCATCCAGCCCTTCGACGCGTTGTACCAGTTGAGGTTCGGCCGCGGCGAGATCCCGGCGGTCGAGGCGATGTTGAGGATCGCGCCGGCCTGCCGGGATTTCAGGTGTGGGACCAGGTGCTTGGCGGTTAGGTAGACCGACTTGGCATTGACGGCGAGGACCCGGTCGAAGGCATCCTCGGGCACCTCCTCCATCGGCATCGGCGGGTGGGTGATGCCGGCGTTGTTGACCAGGATGTCGACATGGTCGAGCGCGGTGATCGCGGCCTCTGCCAGGGCGTGGACGCTGGCGTTGTCAGAGACGTCGGTGTGCAGGTGAAACCCGTTGGTTTCGGCGGCGACGTGGCGCGCGGCGTCCTCGTCGATATCGGCGACCATCACCCGTGCGCCCTCGGCGGCGAAGGTGCGGGCGATCCCGGCGCCGAAGCCCGAGCCACCGCCGGTAACGATCGCCGTCTTGTCCTTGAGCCGCATCGCCTGCCTCCCGCTTTCGTTTCGTGGTATCTTACCGGCGATGCGGCACGGGACAAGGAGGGGCCGATGATCACCGGCGCACATGTGGTGGTGTATTCGACGGATGCCGAGGCTGACCGGGCGTTTCTGCGCGACGTGCTGGGCTTTGCCCATGTGGACGCGGGCGGCGGCTGGCTGATCTTCGCGCTGCCGCCGTCGGAGATGGCGGTGCATCCCGACGCGACGGGCGGGGCGCAGCAGGTCTATCTGATGACCGACGACGTGGCCGGGCTGAGGGCCGAGATGGCGGGACACGGGATCGCCTGCACGGAGCCTGTCGACGAGGGCTGGGGCGTACTGATGACGCTTACGCTGCCCAGCGGGGCCGGGCTGGGGGTGTACCAGCCGCGGCATCCGGTACCGCAGGGGTAGGGATTGCGCCGCCTTCGGCGTCGCCCGACGTGGGGGCTCTGCCCCCCAGACCCCCCGAGATATTTTTGGCCAGATGAAGGAGCCGGTTCGGGGCTATTGGTTCGGGAAGTAGTTCTCGCAGGTGCCGTCGCGGTAGACGTCGGCAGTGCTGCAGTGCAAGCCGCCGCCGAACGCGTAAGCGTCACGCAGCTCGACTTCGACGACCTCCATCCCAAGCTTGTCCATCTGGTCGGCCTGGTAGACCTCGGATTTCTCGACGCAGACAGTTTTGGGGTCGAGGACAAGCACGTTCATCGACAGCCAGACCGAGGAATAGCAGAGCGGCGGCGGCTGGTTGTGCGCGGGCTGCGCGGCATCGACGATCTGCCAGCCATTGCGTTCGAACAGTGCGCGCTGGTCCTCCGGCAGGCGGCGCTGCGGGTTGTTGAGAATGAGGCCGGGTTTGAGCGGCGTGAAGGTGGCGTCGATGTGGATCGGGTATGGGTCGCCGGGGAAGTTGACGGTATGCACCCGGTGGTCGGGGAAGTGGCGGCGCAGCCATTCGATGCCCTTGAGGTTCGTCGTGAACCCGTGCTGGACGACGAGGTCCTTGCCGAACCGCAGCACGTCCGCAGCGTCGAATAGAGGTTCCTCCTCGGTCGTCACGAAGTGCTTCTCGGCGGCCCATTTCAGCCGCTGCTCGACCCCAATCCGCTCGCTCAGGTAATCCGGGCGATAGTCGGCGTCGGTGAGGCGGGGCTTCGGCGCGGCCTCGTGGCGGAAGTTCGGGTCTTCCTCCCAGTAGCGCTGCATCAGCGGACGGTAGCAGAGGTATTCAAACCAGCGGCAGCGATAGGACATGGTGGCCTCGAGGATCTCGGGGCCGACGGTCAGAAGCACGTCGCGGGGCGGCATGCAGCCGAACTGGCTGTCGGCGTGGAAATCGGGCGTGGTGGCGGGCTGAGAAAAGTCGATCGGGGTGGGGCGGTCGACGCGGATGCCGCGCTTGCGCAGTTGGTCGGCGAAAGCGTCCAGCAGCTCGTTGGCGCGGTCGATGGTCTCTTGCGGGCGCCGGCCCCATTGGCCGCGCATGTCGCTGTCTTCCGGCACCTTTGCGTCGAGCGCGGGCTCGGCCGGCGGGATGTGGCAATCGTCGGCGCGGCCGACGATGACATGGCGCAGCGGGTCCCACTCGGTCCAACTGTTGACCTGGGTTCTGTCGGGTGACCACGCCATGGCCTCTCCTCCGCCGCTCGCTGACCGCGACGCGCTTAAGGGGATTGCCGGCCCGATTGCAAGCCTTTGCACAGCGGCTGGACGTTCAGAGGCGGCGATCAGACCGGTCCGAAGTCCAGAAGAATCCCGCCATGGGCAATCATCACCGAAAACGCGGCCCACCAGTACAGGTTCACGGCGAAGAACCGGAGTTTCCAGTTCGGCAATGCGGACCCGAAAAGACACGTTGCGGCGTATGTCACCGCCATCGGCAAAAGCAGTAGGGCAAAGCGCAGTTGCCAGTCGCGGCTGAAGTCCATCCCATTCAGAGCATTCGCAAGACCGTTAGAGACCACGAATCCCGCGCTGAAAGGCCACAAGCCGACGCTACCTACCGGGTAGATCAGCCAAAGAACCAGGGTCGTGATCAGCCGCGCGCGGGTGGGTCGGAAGAGGACGCGATTGGGCAACGGGCTGAGCGTGTAGATCGCGATCATTAGGCCGAATGCGAGGCTGGGTAGCACCATCACAGCTGGGATCAGCGTGCCCTTCGGGTAGAAATACCGGAACGCCTCGACCCGGTGCTCGATCAAAAACGGACCGAGCCAGAGCCAGTAGGCGACCGAGGAACCGACCCAAATCAGCAGCGACACTCTCAACCAACGCCCGCGGAGCGCGGCACGCGGGAACGGCGGGAAATGGTGCTCCTCTGGCATCGAATGCAGTTTGAGCAGCGATATGGCCCGCGGCAAGGGATGGAATTCCGTGATCTCGCTGGCGGCGGGTGTCGGGGCCGTAACGTCATCGGGCCGTCACAAATCCGCAACAGCGCCATTTCCACACCGCGCCAAACACAGGGGAGCAACCAAGACCTCAGGGGGGCACCTCTGTGTTATTCCGCAGTGTCTAGGAGGCTCCCCCGACCGCGCGTCGCAGAATTACGTCGATCTGGCCGGCCCAGCCGACGGCGCCTTGACCGACCCGGAACCGGAATACATGCCGTTCAACACACGCGCCGATTTGCCCTGGATGCCGGTGCAGCCCTAGTGGATGGACGACCCAACACCCGCGTCAAAGTCGTACCCGCAATCTGAAGGCCGAGGACTGCGGCGCAGTGTATTGCCGCCAGTCTGTCGAGACTGAATGCGTGCACGTGGGCCGTCCCCCGCGCTTTTCCTGTGCCCCTGGCGGGCATGATCCGTGTCAAGGACGGCCCTCCCCGTGCTGGCTATTCTGCAACGAACGACACTTCAGGGGAGGGGGAGTGATGTTTGCCAGATACCTGATGGCCGCGGCCGTCTGCCTGTTCGCCGGCCAGACCGCCCACGCCGCTTACCACGAATACTACGAGGGCACCGGCTATTGCGGTGCGATGCGGCTGGAGCAGTTCACCAGCGATCTTGCCCTGCACGACACCTGGACCGCCGAGATGCAGGCCGCCGCCGCCGCGGCCCGCACCGAGGCCGAGGCCGGCTGGGCCACCTATCAAGCGGCGGTCATCGCCTATTGGCGGGCGAGCCAGGGCCAAACCAAGGAGTTGATCGACTACCGCCGGCAGGGCGGCGGCCGGGCGCCGACGGTCTGGGATCTGCGCAACGACACACTCGACAAATCCGACCGGCTGCGGCCGCTGTTCCAGGCGCTCGAGGGCAAGAAGCTGATCACGTTGCCGAAGCCGCGCGTCATGGACGTCGACTCGGCGATCGCCAACGCCGCGCGGATCATGAACTCGTTCCTGCCCTCGGCATCGGCGCTGACCGCCAATCCGCTGGGTCTGATCGAGGACACCGCCGAAGACCCTTGGATGCGCGGGCCGCACACGCCGGGCGTGCCGCTCGACATCGCCACGCTTCTGGCGCGGGCCGCCTATCTGCAGGCGCTGCACCAGATCGCAGAGGCGGCACAGACCCAGATCTACGAGCTTCTGCCGACCTACGAATGCCTGTCCTATCTCAGCCAGCAAGCGATGCTGGTCTACGACGTTCTGTCGGGCGCCGGGCTGACCCGGGCCCAGGCGTTCTGGAACTTTCACATCGCGATCACCGATCTGGGGCCGGTGTCGCAGGTCCTGAACTTCATCCTGATCGTGCCGAACCCTGCGACCCAGGCGCCCTTGCTGCGCGACATCGCCGACACCTATGACGCCGGCGCCGAGACGGTCCGGCTGGTGCCGCTGATCCGGGTCGGGCTAGAGGCGTCGCTGGCCCATGTCGAAGGCGTGCCGGGCACCGAGGTCGGGCAGGCCTCTTACGACGCCAGCATCCTGCCCGAGGCCTTTGACGCCTTCGCCGCGATCGCCCCAGACGTCGCCGCCTTCCGCACTCTCTTCAATGACGGTGCGGCGGCGATGGAGGCGTTGGCGGCGGCGGCCCCGTCGATGGACGACGACACCGTGGTGGAGCAATACTACCAGATCGTCGGCGCGCATTTCCAACAGTTCCGCCAGGGCTACGAGTTGCTCGAGCAGGTGTCGCAATACATGCCGCGGCACGAGCGCGATATCCTGGAGATCATCGCGCTCTTCCCGTCGCCGTTCCACAGCCCGATCGTCGATCCGATGTACCCGCTTGAAGACCAGATCAGCGCTGCGATCTGGCACACCCGCACGGCGCATCTGGCGATGCAGGCGGTGCTGGCGAACTAAGCGGTGTCCGGGCGCGCGTCCAGGCTTGACGCAGAGCGCGGAAGGCCCTTCGAAGGGCCTTCGGCACCGCGTTTCGAAACGCGGTTTCAAGCGGCTTCGAAGCCGCTTGGCCCAAGCCGCTTCGAAGCGGCTTGCCGCGCCTGACGGCCGATCCGGGCCAACTCCGGCTTGAACGGGTTCCGGCCGGCCGCGTCTACTCGTCGCGCGTGTCGTAGATCGCCCGCGCGCGGGCCACGGCGTCGCGGGCCTCCAGCGCCCAGGCCGCCAGCGGCTCCAGCGCCGACAGCAGCGAGCGGCCGAGATCGGTCAACTCGTAATCGACCCGCGGCGGGATCGAGGGCGTCACGGTACGGGTGACGTAGCCGTCGCGTTCGAGCTTTCTCAGCGTCTGGGTCAGCATCCGCTGCGAGATGTCCGGGATCGCGCGTTTGAGCTCGGAAAACCGCAGCGACCCCGGCTTCAGCCCGGTGATCACCAGGATCGTCCACTTGTCGCCGACCCCGTCCAGCACGTGCCGCACCGGACAGATATTGGGGTCGTAGGCGATGGTTCCTTCCGGCATGCCGGTACCCTTTCGGTAACCGAGTATCGAAAACCTGCCGTCTTCCGCGGGGCCGCGATCTTCGGCAGGCTTTCGGTATTGATTCGTAACCGACTTCTCAGGAGAGAGCAAATGCAACTTCTCGACCGTCGAACCTTCCTCGCCCTCACCGCCGGCTCTGCCGCCGCGGCGCTTGCCCGACCGGCCCAGGCGGGTCTCGCCGAAGCCCAGGTCTTCACCGCTGATCCCTTCGGCGGGGTCGTCGACTCAACCGTCATCCTAGGCGACGACGCCGCCGTGTTGATCGACGCCCAGTTCACCTTGCCGAACGCCACCCGCCTCGCCGACGTCATCGCTGCCACCGGCAAGCGGCTCGAGACGATCTTCATCACCCACTACCACCCCGATCACCATCTCGGGCTGGCCGCGATCATGGACCGGTTCCCCGATGCCCAACCCGTGGCGCATCCCGCGATCCAGCCGAAGATCGCCGGGGGCGCGCAGGCGATGCTGGACAACATGCGCGCCGGGCAACCGGACAATTTCGCGACCCGCGTGGTGATCCCTGAGGCGCTCAGCAGCGACGCGATCCTGCTCGAGGGCGAGCGTATCGAGGTGCTCGAGCCGATGCATGGCGACACCGACCTGATCAGCGCGGTGCACATTCCCGCACTCGATACGTTGGTGGCCAGCGATTTCGCCTACACCGGCACCCATGCCTGGGTCGCCGAGAACACCACGCCGGACAAGATCGACATGTGGCGGGCGAGCCTATCCAAGCTGGAAGCCATTGGCGCGGGCACCATCGTGCCAGGCCACCGCAGCGCAGACGCAATGAACGACGCCAGCGCCTTTGCCGCGACCCGTGCCTATCTCGACCAGTGGGAGGCCGCGCTGGCCGAAACCTCCACGGCCGACGATTTGCGCGCGGCGATGATGCAGGGCAACGAAGGGCTTGGCCTCGGCTTCGCGCTCGACCGGGCGATCGGCGCGGTCTATCCCGGCTGAACGGTCTGATTTAGTGAGAGAAACGCCCCCGGCGGCGGTCCGGGGGCGTTCTGCGTTTTCGACAAGACGGTCGCCAAATCCGGATGACGCGCCGCTGCAAAGCCGTTAAAAGCTCCCCATATAACGCGCATGTGATTGACGAGACGGGGAGATGCATGGCCGACTTCGACGCGCAGATTAAGGAATCGCAGGAACAGATCGCCGAGGCGCGCCAACGCATGCAGGCGCTGACCGGACGGATTGAAGAGATCGGCACCAAGATGCGGACCGGCGACGACATCTCGGTCGATATCGAGAATGCCACGCTGGAGGACGTGCACGCTCATACCGATCTGATGAACGCCAACATCGCCGAGCTGATCATGGGGCTCGACGATGTGACCGAGGGGTTTTCCAAAGACTTTGACGAGATGCGGTCAAAGACCGGCTGGGAGGGCTTCGTCGGTGTGTTCTCGAGCGCCAAAGCCGAGTCCATGCGGCAAGAGCGGATCAGGGCGGCGAATATCGACGACAAGTTGCAGGACCTGATCGGAAAGTCCGATGTGATCGTAAAGCTCCTTGAGAACCAGCTTGGGCTGCTCAACGAGCAAAAGGGGAAGGTCGAGGCCAATCTCTCGGGCACGCTGGAAGACCGTGAGGTGACGGTGGGAGAGCTGGAAACCCTTCGCGCCGATATCATGGCGATGGACCCCAATATCATTGAACTGGAAAACAAAATCAGCGTAGAGCAGGACGCCGCCGCGCGTACCAAGCTCGAATCCGATTTGGCCGAGTTGAACGCGAAATACAATGAGATGGTACAGCAAGAGCAGGTGAAGCTGGCGAAAAGCCAGACCCTGGAACGCTATATCGAAAAGGGCAAATCCTGGGTCGACAGCCTGCAGAACCAGGCGGCGACGCAGATGGTGCTGATCAACAAATTGCAGACCGACACCAAACAGCGCGTGGTGCTGTACGACGCGCTATCGAAGTCACTGAAGACCGCGCAGCAGCAGGACGTCGCGCACCGGATCAACGAGATCGGGGTCGAGACCGACAAGGAAGCGCAGGCCGCGATGGCGGCGATTGGCACGGCGACGAACCAGCGCATGGCCGAGATGATGGAGGCGCACGAAGACCACATGGTCTTTGCCCGCAAGGTGCTGGAACAAAAGGCCAAGGCGGATGAACGCTTTGCCAGGCGGTTCCAGGAGATTGTCGAGAAACACGACAAGAATCTATATGGGGCATGACTTGCGCGTGGTCCTCCGCGTGATCTTGGGTTGCGGCGCATTTCTGGCGTTTGGTTTGACCGCCTACGCGCTCGCGGTCTGGCTCGGGTTGCCTGTCGAGCTTGTGTTGGGGGGACAGGCGCTGATCGCGGCGTTTGTGATCCCATGCGATCTCGGCGTCTTCAGGGGACGGGGCTGAATGGCCGAGGCCGACCTCACCCGCGACCATGCCGGGCTGACCGACACCTTCGCAGCCCGCCGGTATTTCGCGAAATTCGAGACGATCACCGGACATCTGGTCCGCGTCGCAGCGGTGATGGAGCGCGAGGGCACGCTGACAAAGCTCGACGCGCGGGTGCTGGGCCGGTATCTGCAGTCGATCGCAGCGACGTTCCGGGCGCTGTCGCTGAAATACCTGCTTACCGGGCGCGACACCGGCACGTTCTTCGGCTCGCTCGCCATCGACCGGGTGGAGTCCGGCTTCCCGATCTTCCGCGAACTCCTGACCATGGCAAATGACGCCCAGCAGGCCGAGCGGCATCTGGCCGGAACGCGAACCGCGCCGCAGATCAAGGACGCGATGATCCGGCAGATCGTCGGCAAGCTCGAGATCCCCACCAAACTGCAATTCGCGCTGTCGCAGCGGCTCTACTACGAGGCGCTGCAGGACGGCGGGCTGTTCTGGGCGCAAAACGACCCCCAGGCGCAGTGGCTGGCCGATCTCGATGGCGGGCGTCGGCGCTACTTGCTGCACTGGGCGGTCTATGACAGCCAGGTCAACCTGCCGACGATCTATCTGATGGAACTAGAGGATTCGGGCCGCAAGGGCCTGCCCGTCGACGACCGTCGCTGGCCCGAGGCGCAAGCTGCGCTGATGGCACAGGCGGTGGCGGGGCTTAAACTGGTGACCATCGCCCAAGGTTTTGACCGCGACTTCGACGATCTGCACCCAAAACGGCTGCGCCGGTTCCATGTCGGCCCGATGTATTCCAGTGCCTTCACCCGGCAGACCGGCCCCTTGCGCGCGGTGCTGGAGGAGGCGCGCGCCCCGGCCGGCCAGGATTGGACCCTGGCCTGGACCGTAGAGGTGCTGGAAAGCGAGCGAGTGGTGGAGGAGCGCGCCGGCTGGTTCGGCACCGTGGACCGCGAGATCTTCGCCCTCGACCCCTTCGCTGGGCGCGGGGCCGATACCGGCGCTACGGCAACCGAGCGCGCGATCATCATGCCGGCGCGACCGTACCAGGTGCTGGCGGAGAAGACCCCGCCGGGGTTCCACGAGGTGCGCAAGTTCGTGGTGTCCGAGTCAGGCCAGGTGGTGAGCTACCGGTGACGCGTCGCGTGGCAAATTGTGTGCCTTCGGCACCCGGTTCAGGATTTGCGCCGCCCTGCGCGCGTCGCCACAGATGGGGGGCTGTCTGCCCCCCAAACCCCCCGAGGGTATTTGTGGCCAGATGAATAGGAGCCTGTCATGAGTGTGCCCGCCGACCGCATGGAGCTGCGCGAGGACGAGATCACCGCGCATTACGCGGCCGCGGTGTCGATGCTGGAGGGCTTCGACCACACGCCTCGGATCGCGGCCGGGGCGGCGAAGCCGGTGGCGGAGCGGTCGAGCGGGCTGGGCACACGGCGGCGGTTCCGCTCGACGACGCCAGGGTTGGTGGGCCGGTCCACGGCGCGGCCAGAAGGCGTGCGGTTGCTTGAGCGGATCGAAGGGGCCGACGGCGGCGACGCGCTGATCTCGCCGGTGCAGGCGACGGTGATGCAGGCCTTGCGGCGCGCCATTGCCATCGCGCTGGCCCTGGGCGATGCGTTCTCGCAGGCGACGGGGCTGAATGAGCTGAAGAAAGAGAATCTCGAAGGCCGGCTGTCGGCCGCGCGGTCCACAGAATTCTCCGAACTGCTGGCCGCTGAGGCGCTTGCCGTCCTCCACACCTTCGCGAACGCCACCGCCTATCTCTTGTCGTCCTCGGCCAACGAACTCACCGTCGAGATCGGCGGCGTCGAGGAGGTGCTGACCGACAATGCGCAACTGGCACTGCATGGCGTCTTGTGGGAGCTTGACCAGGACCTGGAGAAGTTCGCCGACGCCGAGCCCAAGATCGTCGCCACCTGCCTCGCCTATGCCGAGATGCTGATGGAGAAGGTGGCCCTGCGCGCCCAGACCGCGCCGCGCCTCGGCCCCTTCACCGGCGCGACCTACCATGTCGAGGCCGACGACTTCACCATTCAGGGCTTCACCCCGGCCCGACACGCCCGCGGCACAACGCTGACGATGCAGTTCAAGAAACCGCACGAGGTCGTCGGCAATCACATCGCCAAATACCAGGCCATGAAGCTCGCCAAGATGCTGATGGCCTATGATTTCGAGCGCAAGCTCAATCCCTTCGCCGAGCTTGGCGGCTTCATCTTCACCTTCATGGGCGACGGCAAGCCCGGCACCGGCAAGACCACGCTGATCCAGATGATGGCCGGGCTGATCAACGAGTACTGCCAGGTCGCGGGCTACCCGTTTCGCTACCAGAACTTCTCGATCGACCAGATCGACAGTTACCAGGGCAAGTCGGGGCAAAACGCCAAGGCCTTCATCAACAACGTGCTCGATCCGAACGTCATCGGCTTCGGCACCGTGGACGACATCGACCAGATCGCGGGCAAGCGCGGCGACCGGCAGTCTTCGGCGGGCCAGCAGGAGGTCACGGCGGTACTGATGGAGGCGTTCTCGGGCGCCAACACCGTGGTGCGCGGCAATTGCACCTTCGGCATGTTCTCGAATTATCCCGAGAATGTGGACGACGCCTTGCGCCAGCGGGCCGGGGCGCGGTTCCTGGTCGACGGGCCGCAGACGCGTGAGGATTACATCGACATCCTGCACCTTCTGATGGGCAAGAACCACGACGTCCCGCTGGGCCAGCATGATTTGTACGCGGCCCAAGAGATCAAGCGCGCGGTCGCGGCGTCGTTCGAAAGCCACGGGCGTCCCAAGGAAGAGGGCCTGCTGAAGGTGTGGGAGCGGGTTGAGGCGGATTTGGGCAAGCTCGACGACATCGCCAAGATGGGCAGCTATCTCAAGGCCATCCAACAGGCCGACGACCGCTTCACCGGCCGCGCGATCAAGAACATCACCGATGCCGTCAAGGTCCGCGCGATGGATTTCGAACTGCCGGACGAATGGATGGAGGACCCGGACCTGTTCCTCTTCAAGACGTACGACGAGAAGCTCGCCATGATCTCGGACCTGCGCCAGGACATTACCGTCGACATGGTGATCCAAGAGATCAACCGCTACGCCGACAGCGAATTCCGCTATGCCGACAAATCCGACGAGGCGGCGATCGAGACCGCGGTGCGCGAGATGGGGCGGATGGAAGAGGCCCGCCGCAGGTACGCGGGGCAGAAGGGGTGAGCGCGCTGCAGCTCGCCACCATCGGCACCGTCCTTGGCGGGCTCGGGCTGTTCATGCTGCTGCCGCTGATCGCCCATGTCGGCAGCGTCGTTCTGGCCATCGTCTCAACCCTCGCCGCCTCCGCCTTCTGTTTCTTCCTCGGCCGTCTGATCGTGCGCGGCGGCGCCGGCGTGATCTGGCCCGAGACCGCGCTGGACGGACCCGTCTGGGCCGGCGGCCTGCCGCCGCGCGACGTGGATTTCGCCATCTACGCGCTCTTCGTGGTGTGCTCGGTCTTGGCGACAGTCGCGATCCGCCGCGAGAAGTCACGCTAATGCTGCGCGTTGCGGGCCTCGCCCTGTTTTGGGCGGCGCTGCTCGGGCTCGTTCTGGCCCTGGCCGGGACCTGGATGGTCTGCGGCCTCGGTTGGATTGCCGAGGGCGGGTTCAACGCCTTGGGCCATTGCACGGCCACCGATCCGCCGTCCGAGCCGTTCTATTCCTTCCTGCTGATCGGCGCCGTCATCGGCGGCATTGTCGGCGCTATCGCCGCGTTTCGGCGGCACGTGGACCCCAAATGATCCAAGCCGAGCCCATCGGCCTTTGGAACACCGGTTTGCCTCTGGTGGTTTTGGGCGCTTTGGCGGTGGCGCTGCCCTGGCTGCTGGTCCGGCGCGCCACGCGGTCACACCGCGAGGTGGCGGTGACGATCTGGTCCTCGGCCGGCCTGCTGCTGATCGCCGGAGCGGCGGTCTTCGCGGTTCTCTACGCCGTTCGCGGCGCCGGCGTCGCCGCGGCGCTGGCCGAGGCGCCGCTGGCCACGGCGTGGTTCTTCCTGCGGCTGTCCGGATTCGCGGCGGTCGTTTGGGCGCCGTTGCTTGGTCTGGTATGGTTGGGCCTGGCGCAGGGGGTTGAGCGAAGGCGGGGGGAGGATGTAGCTAGGGGAAAGTCGTCTTGAGTTGGATAATTGAGTTGCTGAAAGCTCCGATCTTGTCTGCCGTCATAGCAGCTATCGTTGCTTTAGTCGTAACTGTGTTCACATTGTGATGGAGGACAAAAGACAGAATTCTCACAAAAGAACTGAAGCTATCCGAGTATCGCCAAGTCTGGATCAACAACCTCCGAGAAGCAATCGCGGAATACGGCGGGCTGACATCGGGATTGCGGAAATGGGAGGACTGTGGAGAAGAATTTGTGGGACTCGCTTTCAAAATCGAAATGATGATGAACCCTGCAGATCCGGATTACAATGGACTGAGAAAGGCATTGAAGTACCGTTCGGATGCTTTGGTCCTAGGTGGCACCGAAAACCTCGATCCTACACACGACGACCTTTTGGAAGTATCTCAGAGAATCCTGAAACGGGAGTGGCGGCGTGTGAAGGCTGACTTGGACAAAATAGTACACGGCTGAAGTCATGAAACGCCTCATCTCCAAAGGCCTGATGTTCGGCAACCTCATCGAGGTGGCCTCGCCGGCACTTGTCGAGCGCTACAACCGCGCGCTCGAGCATCTGACCGGCAAGACCACCGGACTCGCCGATTTCCACATCGACATCTCCGGCTACTCGCCGGAGATCGGGCATGAGCTGGGCGACCATACTTACCTCAACCCCAACGGCTGCAACCGGCAGTTCATCCTGCTGACGACCGAGCAGAAGACTGCGCCGCTGCTCAATGCCAAGTTCAGTTTCTCCCGCGACATCCTGCGCGATTACATCGAGGCCAACGAGGCCAAGCTCTTCGCGCTGATCACCCGCGACGCGGTTGCGGGCGAGCTGATGAATTCGGTCTACGACCTTTCCGGCCCCGCCAAGCTGTTCGACATCCGCCGGATCACCGTCGAGGCCGACACCACGGCGGGCGACGTCAGGAACGCCCGCGAGCTGACCCAAAAGATCGAACGCTTCCGCACCGAGGACGACGCCTGGTGGGACGACGTGCTGATCGCCGAGATGATCGGACTGGCCAAGCAGACCGGCGACGTCACCCGCAACCCGGTGGACCTCGACCCCGTCACGGTCGAAACCGGCAGCTTCTGGACCGCGCATTTCGGCGGCATGTACCTGTTTCGAGACGTCGAGCACCCGGCGCTGATCTCGGTCGGCGCCCCGCCCGAGGGCGTGCCGATGGACCAAACCTATCCGCTGTCGGACCACAACAAGGTCGCGAAGTTCTTTGAACTCAACGGCTTGACCGAACCGATCGTCAGCGCCCGCGGCGCAGACGCCGCCGCGATCCTGCGCCAGAAGATGGACTTCATCCTGGTCGAGGTCGCCGCGACCCTGGGCCAGGACCTGACCGGCGCAACGCGCCGCGACCTGCGCATGCTGGCGCGCAGCCTCGGCTCCGCCCTGCCGGACTCGTTCCACGGCCTCGCTGACCTCTTGCGCTGGATCGACGACGGCAAGCACTGGCCAACGATAACCTCGGCCCACCCGGCCTATTTCTACACGCTCCGCGCCGCACCCACCAAACACCGCGATCTGGTCAATCAGATGCTCGCCGAATTGACGCCGCTCGACGTCCGGCAGCTGTTCATCTGCCACAAACAGCTGTTCTACGACCTCTACGGCGGCTGGTCGGAGTCGAAGAAGGCCTTCGTCGTCGACTTCCTGTTGCGCGAATATCAGGTGGACAAGGCAGGCACCCGCGCGGCACTCTTCGGGCCGGAACCGGGCATGGAAGAGCCCGCACCACCCCCGCCGCTGGAACGCGATCGCAGGATCGATTTGGTCGGCCCCTGGGGCGCGGTGCGGCGGAGGTAGACGATGGCGCTGATCCGGCTGGTGATCTTCGGCTTTCTCGCGCTCAGCGTGGTTTACCTGGCGATCTGGTTCTATTCCCGCTCGGTCCGCCGCGAGAAGCTGGAAGAGGAATGGGACGCCGACCATCCCGACGGTGATGCCACCGAGCGCCGCGATTTCGTCGAACAGGGCATGGTGGAATACCAGGACAGCTTTCGCCCGAAACTGATATTGCTGGTCTATGTGATCCCCGCCGTGCTGGTGATCGCCGCCCTCATCGCCACGAACTGGAATTGAACCGATGCGCTATGTCAGAATTACCCTCCGGACCATCGTCATCGTCTTCTTCCTGGCGCTCTTCCATTACGTCCTGCCGCAGCACGACATCGCCCGGGTCACGCAAACGGAAGTGATCCGGATGGATTTCACCTCGCTCAACCGGATCTTCTACGCCCAGTCCGATAGCGGTACGGCCGAACTCGCCACGCGCGACATCCGGCTGATCCAGACGGTGCGCCGGAAATCGTTCCTGCTGGGCTTCATCCGCCGCGAGGCAGAGGGCGTGATGGTCTACCGCAACGAAGACACCGGCTGGATCTGGCCGCCCTATTTCAAGTTCGATTCGTCAGACCTGCAGGCCGCGGCGGCGGCCAACATCTCGACCCCGGACCAGGAACAATGGGTATCGATCACCCATTACGGCTGGCGCAACCGGTTCTTTACGATCTACCCCAACGCCATCGCGATCCGGCCGATCGAGGGGCCGGACGCGCGCATCATCCCGTGGTTCAACATCTTCTTCTTCATCTTCCTGGTCGTGGCCGGGCTCTTCGTGCGCGCCATGTGGCGGCAATTTCGCGAACGCACCATCGATCCGGCGCTAGCCGATGCGGGCGAGGCCTGGGACCGGGTCGAGGATCGCGCGAGCAACACCAAGGGCCGTGTCGGCCGCTGGCTCGACAGCTGGCGGTCGAAGCCGCGGCGGTGACCCCGGGCGCGCACAAAAGTCCTCGAAGACTTTTGCCAAGAGTTTTCGAAAACTCTTGCCGGCCCGCGCCTCAGAGCACGTAGTGCAACTGGTCAAACCGCGCGCGCAGCGCGCGAGTCCGCCCGGCGAGGTCCTCCGGCCGGTTCGACCGCAGCGCCGCGGCGATCAGCGCGGCGAGCTCGGGCACATCCGCCTCCGTCACGCCCCAGCGCACCAATTCCGGCGTGCCGATCCGCAGCCCGTTCATGTCGCCCGGCACATCTGGCAGCGGTAGACCTATCCCGCAGGCCAAAAGCCCCGCGCGCCGAAGCCGCTTCGAAGCGGCTTGCCCCCCGCCGAACCCGGCCGCCTCGACCGCGAACTGGTGGGACCGGGTGAATCCGCGCGCTTTGGCGAAAATCGGCAGGCCCGCGGCGTCCAATGCCTCGGCCAGTGCCCGCGCCATCGCGATCATCCGCGCCGCATAATCCGCGCCATGCTCGCGCCAATCCAGCATCGTCACCGCCAGCGCCGCCGATTTCGCGGCGTCGAAATTTGCCGTCATGCCCGGAAATGCGATGGCGTCCAGCCGCTCCGCCAAACCCGCGTCGTTCGTCACGATCAGCCCGGCGGGCGGCCCGCCCAGCGATTTGTAGGTCGACATCGTCATCAGATGCGCGCCCTCGGCCAGCGGGTTGGTCCACGCGCCGCCCGCGATCACCCCGCATTGATGCGCCGCGTCGAACAGCACCTTGGCGCCCACTTCGTCGGCGATCGCCCGCACCCCGGCCACGGGATGTTCGAACAGGTTTAGACTTGCGCCGATGGTGATCAGCTTTGGCCGCACCTCGCGCGCCAACTCCGCCAACCCATCGAGATCTACCGTGTAACCGTCCGCATCCACAGGCGCGGCCACCGTGTGCAGCCCATACAGCCCGGCGCAGCCCGCCAATTGGTGCGTCACATGCCCGCCGATCGAGGCGGGCGGCGCGATGATCGTGTCGCCCGGCCGGCAGACCGCCATGAAGCCGTAGAGATTGGCGATCGCCCCCGACGGCACCCGGATCTCGGCGAACCCTGCCCCGAACACCTCGGCGCAAAGCTCGGCCGCGATTACCTCGATCTCCTCGACCGCTTCCAGGCCCATCTCGTACTTGTCGCCCGGATAGCCCAGCGACGGACGCGACCCCAGCCCCGCCGACAACAGCGCCTCGGCGCGCGGGTTCATCACATTGGTCGCCGGGTTGAGGTTGAAACACTCGCGCACGTGGATCTCGCGGTTCTTTTCCGCCAGCGCATCGATCCGCGCCGCAATCGCCGCACTGGCCTCGCCCGCGGTTCGCGCAGCGATCCGGCCCACTAGCGCCTCGCTTTCGGGCGGAACCCAATCCCGGTGTCTCAGCTGCATCGCGCCCTCCCTCGCGGATTGCCGCCAGGATGCCGCCGGACATCCGCCGCCGCAATCAGCTTGTCCCGGACTGCTCCCCGGCAGGCCGCAGCCGGTAGATCCCCTCGGGCAGGTTCAGCGCGGCGCGTAAATCGCGCAGCTGCGCCATCGACAACGTCACCTTCTCGACCTTCTCGGTCCGCGGGTTCAGCTGTTCGACCGTCACGCAATCTTCGAACGCGTTGACGATCACATCCTCCTGCAGATGCGTCTTGCCCTCGTCGACCAGCGTCACCACGGTCGCGTCGAAATCATGCTCGATGGTAAACATGGCGGCGACCCTAAGCCGCCTGCCCGCCGACGCAAGCGGGTTTTCCGGCCAGCCTACGGCGACGGCGCGCGCGCCATCGCTTTTGCCTCCCGCCGTCGGTGCATCCGGTAGAGCGCCGGCGCCAGCACCCAGTCGTAAAGCATCGCTGCCAACCACCCGACGACTGGCAGCCGCACCAGCCATGCCAACAGCCTGAACCGCGGCATCGCGGCCCAAAGAACCGCAAATGCCGCCACGCCGTCGTAGAGCCGGCCATCCTTTTCCACATAGAGCCGCCGTGCCGCCTGGTCCGGCGTCAGGCCCCAACGACTGAGGTCCGTTGCGTTCAAATCGTCGAACTGCACGGCCAGCCCGCGCGCGCGCGAATAGCGCCGGTAGCCCTCGATCTCGCGCGAGCAAATCGGGCAATTTCCGTTGTAGATGACGGTGGTGTTGTCGGGTTGTCCGGTCATCACCTTGATTTAGGTCCGGGCAGCTTGCCGCCCACTGCATCGCGGCCCACGAAATCGCGACTGGTCGCCGCAGCCGGCTTTGCTACAGTCCTTCCCGAACCTCCAAGGACCCCACGCGATGCGCGCCACCGCCATAGCCTTCCTCGCAAGCCTTAGCCTGGCGGCCTGTACCGTGGCCCCGCCATCGCCCCGGCCAGCTGGCCCTTCCGGGGCTTTGCCGCCGCCCGAGGTCGCCGTCACGAACTTCACCACCGTGGTCCGCGACGTGGAACCGGTCGCCGAACGCGTCTGCCGGCGCGAAGTTCCCGGCCAGAACTGTGATTTCCTGATCACCGTCGACACCAGCCCACGCCAGCCGCCGAACGCCTTCCAGACCGTCGACCGGGCCGGTCGTCCGGTGATCGTTCTGACCGTCGCGCTGATCGCAAATATGCGCAACCGCGACGAAATTGCTTTCGTCCTCGGCCACGAAGCCGCCCACCACATCCGCGGCCACCTGCCGCGACAACAGCAAAGCGCCGTAGCCGGCGCTATTCTCGCGGGCATCCTGGCCTCGGCAGGCGGCGCCGAGGGCGCGGCCATCCGGCAGGCGCAGGATGTCGGCGCCACCGTCGGCGCCCGCGCTTTTTCGAAGGAGTTCGAGCTCGAGGCCGACGCCCTCGGCACCGTGATCACCGCCCGCGCGGGCTATGACCCGGTCGTCGGTTCAGCATACTTCACCCGCGCGCCAGACCCGGGCAACGTCTTCCTCGGGACCCACCCACCCAACGCGCAGCGCATAGATATCGTCCGTCGCACCGCCGAGTCTTTGCGCTGATTTGACCAAGATCAAGGCGCCAAGCGCCGGTCTTTGTTGAGTTGCGCAAAGGGGGAGTGCGAAGGAGACGCGGAGATGCAGCTTTTTCCCAAGATTCGGCGCCATGCCGACCTCTTCACCCGTATGGCAGAGACCGTTGACGCTGACCTGCCCGCCGCTGCGATCGAGGGGCGTGTGCAGGAACACGATCTGCGCACTGCGATCTTCAGTTGCCTCGGCTGCGACGAAGCCGAAGCTTGCAGGCAATGGCTTGACGCCCATTCAGACGGCGCTGGCGCTCCGCCAAGCTACTGCCGCAATACCGCGCTGCTGCAGCGGCTGGCTGCGGGTTAGGCCGGGCCGATGATGTTCTTCGGCGGCCAGGACCAGCATTTCTGGCGCACCCAAGGCGTCGCCCGCGCCTTGGGCCTCAACTTGACAGAGGCGCTGGCCGACGGCCGGCTCGACCGCAACGGTTACGCGATGTTGGTCGCCGAATGCCAGGCCTGCGGCCACGCCACCGAATGCACCGCCTGGATGGCCAGCCGCAAGGCCGCCGCGGGCGAGGCCCCGGTCTTCTGCCCGGCGCTGCCTCGGCTCAACGACATCGCGATCAGAGGATAGCCCATGCCGGACTGGATCGAAGCGGCCCGAACCGCCTGCCTGATGCACGGCATGGCCGACAAGCTGGGGGTGACCCCGACGGCCGCGCTCGCCGACGGACGGCTCAACCAAGCCGGTCTAGACGACATGGTCGCCCGCTGCCGCAGCTGCGCCAAGTCCGACGACTGCATTCTCTGGATGGTCGATCACGCCACCGGCGCAACGGCGGCTCCGGACTATTGCCTGAACCGAGAAGAACTGCAGGCCTTGCGGGGATAGCCGCATCCGGGCTCCGGATCGTCCGGCACCCGGCACCAAGTCGAGAGGAAGCATTGATGGTCACACGCGATACGTCCCGGCCGCATTGGCGCACGCTCGAGATGGCCCGCGCTTTGGGCATCAACATCGCCGCGGCGCTTTTTGACCGCAGGATCACTCGGCAGGACTACGGTGATTTGGTCGAAACCTGCGCCCGGTGTACATGGGCCGAGGCCTGTGCCGTTTGGGTTCGGACTGGCGAGGCCGATGGCAGCGCGCCTGAAATCTGCGCCAACCGCACCGCCTTCGCCCGGCTGCGCGGCTAGGTCTTTCCTCTGACAATTGCGATACGCTAGCCTTCCCGCAGGGAGGATGGCGATGATCGAGTTCGTGAAATCCGAAGCCCACCGTTTGAAGATGACCGTGGTCTGGTCATGGCAGGGCTGGTGGGCGGCGTGGGAGACCGAGAAGACCCTGCGGCAATGGACTTTGGCCAATGCTCTGTCGATCCTGCTGGCCCTGGCGCTCGACCTTAGTCCCGTCGAACGGGCCCTGATCATCGGCTTCGGACTTCTGATCCTGGTCGCAGAACTGCTCAACACCGCCATCGAAGAGACCGTCAACCGGATCTCCTATGTCGATCATCACTTGTCGAAAAAGGCCAAGGACATCGGCAGCGCCGCAGTTGCCGTGACGGCAATCGCTGCCGGCCTGGTTTGGCTGATCATTTTGGTTGGCTGAGGTGAGACGCCAAAGTCGAAGCGCCAGGCCGGGTTGGCGCCGAGACTCTCTACCCATCGGCGGCCCCGCCGAACCATCCCTTCTAAGCCAGAGAGACCTGCGCTAGACTGCCGCCATTCATCCGGAGATTTAGCCGATGATCCGCCTGATCGCCCTTGCCGCCCTGGCCACGGCGGCCGCCTGCACCGCCCCTCCGGCCGGCCAGACAACCGGCAGTTCGTCCCCGCCCGAGGTGTCCGAACTCCGCTTCGGCGGAGCCTACCGCTTCGCCAATGACCCCTGCCGTCGGGTGGGCGAGACCGCCCTCACCGCGCCGTTTCTCGACGATCAGGCCGACCTCGTCGCCTGTCCGGTCGACTACGAAGGCCGTGGCCGCTTTGCCATCGACAGCAATTCCACCGAGGTGGCGCGCACCGACGGCTGGGTCGTCTACTCGGTTCCGATCCCGTGAAACGCGCCCCTCTCGCCATCGTTCTTGCGCTCGCCGCCTGTGCCGTCGAGACTTTCGAGATCCCGCTCCTCGGCCCCTACCGCGAGCCCAACGACCCTTGCCGCGAAGTCGCCCCCGGCCGCGACACCACGCCTTTGATGGCTCCCGACTCCGACCTCGTCGCCTGCCCCAACGACCCCGCCGTGCTGCAACTCTTCATCTTCGACGTGAGCGCGGTGGAGGTGAAACGGTTCCGCGACTGGGTCCTGCTCAGGGTGCCGGAGCCGTAGTGCTGAAATACTCCCTCGGCTCAGTCAGTACGATTGCTGAAACTGCATGTGTTTAGTGAAGGCCGCAAAGGAGATCGCTAATGGACACCAACGCTGAGACGTGGATGGATGAAGAAATCTCTGCCTTGCGTGAAGGGATTTCGGTTCGTCGCCCGACTCAATCGCAGTCTATGTTCAAGTACGTCAGCCTAAACACGAAAAAGTCTTGGGAGTACTTTGCAGAGACGATAACCACGGGAATTCTCCGCGGCGCAACCTCGCAAAGCCTTAATGATCCATTTGAAATGGAGCCTCATGTCTTCGACGACCTTCGTCCGAGCGTTGTGCAGAGAATCTACGGTTTGGGGGGATTTGCAGAAAAGATCCGGAACCGCAGAAATCCCAAAGCAAAGCCGATTGACGCGAATGACCTGGAAACACATCGCAAGTCCGCAGAGAGATATCTAAACTCGGTGAGGAAGGATTATAGGATTATTTCATTCTGCGAGAGATTCGACTCGCCTTTGTTGTGGTCTCATTATGCAAATAGCTACCGGGGCGCATGTATTCATTTTTTGGGTAGATCATTCCCTCGATCTCGCGGTCTGTCGGGATATGTGGAATACTCGAGTTTCCGCCCGGTGTATCCCCTGAGCCTGGCTCTTCACCTACAAGCCGAAAAAGACCAAAGAACGACCTCATCATCTCGATTGAGGCAGATCGAAAGTGAGAAAATCCACTTTTTCACGAAGGCTAATGAGTGGGCATACGAGAATGAAATCAGAATTGTCTACAATTCAAGGCATCATCGTGGACTAGAGTTTGACAGGCAGGGTTTGGCATCAATTATCGTGGCGCCGCGAATGCCAGAGAAAGATCGAGACCGGATTCAGAGCATTGTGAATGCGTCAGACATCCCGAATCTGCACATTCGAGAGGCCAAGCTTTCGAGTACATCCTTTTCCGTAGAAATCAATTAGATGGTATTGATCCGCGACCCCCACAAATCGTACTCCGAGGCCTCCTCCACCTCGACCGTCACCACGTCCCCCGCCGTCAACCCCTCGAACCCTTCATCCACGAACAAATTCCCGTCGATCTCCGGCGCGTCCGCTGTGGTCCGGCAGACAGCCGCCTCGGCATCCACCGCGTCCACGATCACCTCGATCCGCTGCCCAACCTTCGCCGCCAGCTTGCCGGCAGAGATCGCCTGCGCCGCCGCCATGAACCGCTGCCAGCGCTCTTCCTTCACCTCTTCCGGAACATGATCCGGCAACACATTCGACCGCGCGCCCTTCACGTCCTCGTATTTGAAGCACCCGACGCGATCGAGCTGCGCCTCCTCCAGCCACTCCAGCAGCACCCGGAACTCCGCCTCGGTCTCCCCCGGATAGCCCACGATAAACGTCGACCGCAGAGCCAAATCGGGGCAGACAGCCCGCCACGCCGCAATCTCATCCAACGTCTTCGCCGCCGCCGCCGGCCGCGCCATCCGCCGCAGAACCCCCGGATCGGCATGCTGAAACGGGATGTCCAGATAAGGCAGCACTAGGCCATCGGCCATCAGCGGCACCAGGTCCCGGACATGCGGATAGGGGTAGACGTAATGCAGTCGCACCCACGCGCCCAAGCCACCCAGATCCCGCGCCAAATCCACGATATGCGCCCGGTGCCCGCGGTCTTCGGCATGCCGGAGATCCACCCCATAGGCCGAGGTGTCCTGGCTGATGACCAAGAGCTCCTTGACGCCCGCCTCCACCAGCCGCTCCGCCTCGCGCAGCACCGCATGGGCCGGTCGCGATGTGAGCCGCCCGCGCATGTCCGGAATAACGCAGAACTTGCACTTGTGATTGCAGCCCTCGGAGATCTTCAGATAGCTGTAATGCCGCGGCGTCAGCTTGACCCCGCTCGCTGGTAGCAAATCGACGAACGGATCGGGATCGGGCGGCACCGCGTCATGCACCGCGTCCAGCACCTGCTCGTACTGCTGCGGCCCCGTCACCGCGAGCACCTTCGGATGCGCCCCGGTGATATACTCCGGCTCCGCCCCCAGACACCCGGTCACGATCACCCGGCCGTTTTCGTTGAGCGCCTCGCCAATCGCTTCCAGGCTCTCGGCCTTCGCCGTGTCCAGAAACCCGCAGGTGTTCACGATCACCGCATCCGCGCCTGCATAATCCGGCGAAATCCCGTACCCCTCGGCCCGCAGCCGCGTCAGAATCCGCTCGGAGTCCACCAGCGCCTTTGGACACCCCAACGAGACCATCCCCACCGTCGGCTGCCCCTCGCGCCGGACCTCGCGGATCACGCTGTGGGCGATGTCGGGGCGCAGATCGGGCGGGTTGGACGTCATCCCGGGCAAATAGGCGATCCCGCGCCCTGGGGAAACCCCGTTGCCCGCCCCGCACCCCCGCGCCATAGTCGCCCCGATGGAAAGCCGCGGCACAGTTGCAACCTACAGGCCTTCGTTCGAAGAGGTCATGGCCGGTCCTCCCCAGACCGAGGCCGAACGCAAACTCCTCGCCGCCTGCAAAACCGGCGAGCCGGTGATCCTGGGCGACGAGGTCCCCGAGGAACTCAGCGAGGCAACAAGCATCCGCGCCGGCCTGATCCGCTACCTGTTGCTCGGTGGCTGCGACAAACAACGACCGCACCCCAAGGGCATCCGCGTGATGGGGGCCTGGATCGACGGAGAACTGGATTTCGAGGGCTGCGAGACACGACTCGACCTGAGGCTTTTCGGCTCCAATTTCGCCGATAGACCTGTGCTTCAAGGCGCCCGGCTTGGGGGCCTTTACCTAAAAGGCAGCCGCTGCCATGCCGGGCTAAACCTGCACCGCCTCGTAACTGATACGTCAGTGCACCTAAGTGACGGTTTCCATTGTGCTGGCCTTGTTAATCTCGGCGGTGTCCGGATCGGCGGCCAGCTTTCCTGCAAAGGTGGCCGATTCGATGGGGCAGCGGGAGGGGTGGCATTGGATGGGGACTCGCTATCTGTAGCGGGTTCAGTGCTATTGAATGAGGGCTTCCATGCGAGCGGAATGGTCGATTTGGGGCGCGCTCGGATCGGCGGTCAACTCACCTGCGTCGGCGGGCGATTTGAAGCGCTCTTGGACGGTGTGGCTCTTAATGGCAATGCCTTGACAGTTGGTACAGACGTATTCTTGGCGAATAGTTTTCATGCGACGGGTCAGGTCAACCTCGTTGGTGCCCAAATTGGCGGGCAACTTGCTTGTATTGGTGGACGTTTCGAAGTTTTTCCCGATGGAATTGCACTGGATGGAGACGCACTCACGGTCGAAGCAGATGTGTTTCTCGCCGAAGGGTTCCGTGCGACTGGGTCCATAAACCTAAGGGGCGCAAAGATCAAAGGACAGCTTGCCTGCATAGGCGGGCATATCGAGGTGCAGGAAGATGCAGTGGCACTGCACGCAGATGCTCTTTCGATTGGTACCGACGTGTTCTTTCGGGCTGATGGTCAAGCACGCACTTCCTATGTCTCTGGTCGGCTCGAATTCGTCCGTGCCAAGATCGGTGGTAATTTGCAGTTCCTCGGTGCCGAAATTGAAGGTGACGTGGACCTCGAATCCGCACGGATCGGCGAAGGGCTTTTCTGGCAGGGGGTGCAAGGCCAGGTTGGTACCTTCGATCTAACCGAAACCAAGGCCAGCGTCCTGCGCGACGACTCTTACAGCTGGGGCAAGGTCACAACCCCAATCCTGACCGGTTTCCGCTTTGATAGGCTCGAAAGTGGAATGGCACTGCGGCAGAGACTCAAAATCCTCGAACGCAAGAATGAGCGCCTCGTCTCTCCGGCGGTCGGCGAAGAGGTAGAGGTTCGAGGCATCAAACTGAAACGCCCACCGCCTTGGATTCCTGGTGCTTACACTGACGATTTTGATCCACAGCCCTACACCCAACTCGCCAAGGTTCTTGATGCGCAGGGCAATCGCAGCGGGGCGGCTCGAACGCTTGTCGTTCGTGAACACAAACTGCGCAAAGCGGCTTGGCGTCGCGCCCGTGCACAAGTTGATGGAAGTTGGTCGGCTGGGCTGTATTCGACCCTCGCTGACCTTGGGCGGATTTGGGGTTTCTTCTTTCGCTGGGTCTTTGGCTACGGTCACGCCCCCGCCCGCGCACTTTTATGGGTGGTTGGCATCTGGGTCTTCGGCGCGGGTCTCTACGGCGCGTCCTACCACGCCGGGCAAATGGCGCCGAATTCCGACGTGGTCCTGACCTCGGCAGATTGGGTGGCCGGGGTGAAGGCCTTCGACGCGTGCACTGCCGAATGTATCCACCCGCTGCGCGCATGGGAGCAGACCGCCTCCTATCAAGACTACGAGACCTTCAGCGCCACGCTTTACGGGCTCGACCTGTTCATCCCCCTGGACGCGCTGGGGCAAGAGGCCGCCTGGGCGCCGTCGAAGGATCGGGGCTGGCTGGGCTGGCTCGGCTACTGGCTTCGCGCTCCGATCCAAATGGCGGGCTGGATCATCACCGCCGTCGCTGCCGCCGTCCTGACCGGCCTGATCGGTCGCAAGGACTAGGACCAATGCGCCCAGGCGTCCACACGTGCTGTTTGCGTAAATTATATTTAAATCAATAACTTGAACCTGCTCCCCAGCTGGGTTGCTCGCCCGATATCTCCCCTCAACCGCACGCTTTGAGCCCGCGCAATTCCCTGCTATCATCCCAAGAAAAACAACCCGAGCAGAGGACCCCACCCATGCGCTGGCTTTTCCGGATTTTCTTCGGCCTACTCGCCCTCGCCGGCCTCGCCGTCGCCACCCTCTTCCTTCTCCCCGCCGACCGCATCGCCAAGCTCGCCACCGATCAGTTTCAGGCCGCGACCGGCCGCGCGATGACACTGGAGGGCGACATTCGGCCCACGCTCTGGCCCGAGCTTGGCATCACCACAGGCCGCGTCACCGTGGCCAATGCCGACTGGTCGGATAACGGCCCGATGCTGCAGGCCGAGCGGTTGTCGATTGGCGTCGATATGGCCGCGCTCTTCGGCCGCGATATCAAGATCCAGCGGATCGAGGCCGACGCACCCGAAATCCTGCTGGAAACCGCCGCGGACGGCCGCACCAACTGGGATATCCTGGGCACCACCTCCGCCGGCACCGCACCCGACATGACAATGCTGTCGCTCGACCGTGCTGTGGTCAGCAACGCCAGCATCACCTATCTCGACCACGCGACCGGGGCCCGAACAGACGTCGGCGACCTCGATGCCACGCTGCGTCTGCCCGCGTTCACTGGTCCGGCCGACATCGATCTGACCGCCACGGTCAACCGCCAACGCCTGTCACTCCGCGCCGACATCGCCGAATTCGCCGGCTTCCTGTCGGACGGCGCCGTGCCGATCACGGCCAAGGTCGCGATGGGCGGGTCGCAGATCGAACTCGACGGGCGGGCCGGTCTGCAGCCCATCGCCTTCGGCGGCAAGGTCGACGCGGATATCTCCGACCGTGCCGCGGTCTTCAGTCTTGCGGGTCTAGAAGTGCCAGACCTGCCGCCGGGGCTGGGCCGCGCCATCGGGCTGACCGGTGACGTAACCTTGACCGAAGCCGGACGGATCACGCTGCGCAATGGAACCATCCGATTGGACCAGAACGTGCTGAGCGGCGCAGTGGACATCGCACTCGCCGAACGGCCGCAGGTCACGGCCGAGCTAAGCGCCGGCGCGCTCGATTTCTCTGCTCTGGCAGGTGGCGATGCAGACGCCGGAGCGGGGCAAGCTGGCTCCGGATGGCCACGCGACCGGATCGACGTCAGCGCTCTCCAGTCGCTCGACGCGCAGATCAAGCTTGCCGCCGACAGCATCGACCTGGGTCTCGCGCAGCTCGGCGGAACCCGCATTTTGACAAATCTCGAAGCCGGCCGGGCGGTGACCGAGATACGTCAGCTGAACGCCTATGGCGGAGCGATCGCCGGGTCTGTCGTGGTTAACAGCAGGGGCGGCCTATCGGCTCGCGCCAACCTCAAGGGCGATGGCCTCGCGCTACAGTCGCTTCTGCAACAACTTGCGGGCTACGACCGCCTGCTGGCCTCGGGCGACGTCGCGATCAACGTTCTGGGCGTGGGCGACGACATGCAAACGCTGATGAACTCACTCTCGGGCGACGGTGCGGTCCAGCTGGGGCAGGGCGAGCTTCGCGGGCTCGATTTGGTCGGCATGCTGCGCAACCTCGATGCGTCTTACATTGGCGAGGGGCAGAAAACGATCTTCGACAGTGTCACCGGCAGCTTCACCATCGAGAATGGGATCCTGCGCAATGAGGACTTGCGCCTCACCACGCCGCTTCTGAACGCGTCCGGCAGCGGCGCGGTCGGCCTTGGCAACCAGACCCTGGATTATGGGATCACAGCGGCCCTGCTGGAAGGTCAAACCAACAGTGGGATCAAGGTGCCGGTCCTGATCACGGGGCCTTGGGCGGACCCGAAGTTCCGCCTCGACCTCGAAGCGCTTGCCAAACAAGAGCTGGCCGACGAGGTCGATGAGCTTAAAGCGAAGGCCGAAGACGCGGTGACCGAGAAGCTGAAGGACGAATTGGGCGTCGAGGTGGAAAGCCTCGACAATGTCGAGGACGTATTGAAGCAAGAGTTGGAGGACCGGGCGCGCAAAGGCCTGCTGGAGCTTCTTAGCGGGACCGATTGACCATATTTCCCTGAGCCGGAGCGGCAAAAAATCCTCTCAATCCACGCATGTTCGGCGCGCGACGAGATTGTGGTTGAACGCGACCTTCCGGCGGGTCTCCGCCTTGTCAAAAACGGTATGCGTGCTGAGATCAGGTCGGGCGCCCAATACACTTTCGGCACGCTCGAAGACGAAAGCCTAAAGACGACGGACCCGTGCTCCGACGTCGGGTGGACGGTGCGGGTAACTGCAATAGACGAGCCGGGACCGAGGTGCCGGGCAATTCATGCACGGAGCTTACATCAGGGATAGCGGACACGCCGGAGGCGGCGGTCAAAGCAAGCGGTTGGTGAGAATTCCATTGCGCTGCGGCGAGGCGCCAGACTGCAATGACCACTGTGCGCGACCCACCGTTGGCCCTTGGCCTGAAGCCGCCATGCGGCGGCTACAAATGACGCGTTTCGACTGGGGGCACTTCAAGACCCATCGAAGGGCCTTGTCCACCTCGCCAAAGAGGAGCGCTCCACGCAAAACCGTCGATCAAATCTCCGCCAAGGACCGGATCAACCGACGCGCCACAGGCCTAGGGCTACGGTGGCTCCGCCCCTGCGGCCGCCACTCCATCGGATGCGTGGCGTTTGGCGTCCATCAGATGATCCAACAAGGCCGTTTCCGACCGTTTCAACGCTGCAATCTCGCCGTGAAGGGCCAGATGCGCCGAGGCGAACATCGCGATGATGCTTACCATCGACAGCTCTTCCTCGCCCCAGGGCGAACTCCGGGCGGCCCGGCTGGAAAACTCCAGAACGCCATAGAGCACCCCATTCAACACTATCGGCGCTGCCACAAACGAGCCCGGCACGTGGCCAAAGACATTTGCCTTCTTGGCAAAGGCGGAATGGCGCACGTCGTGGCTGTGCTGGATCGCCTCGCCGCAGGCCACCGCGCCGCACAGCGTCTGGCCGGTGCCGAAACCGTCAGTCTCGACGTTGGCGCCTCGCGGATGAACACCGAACACAATCTCGGCGCGCGACCCAGTGATCCGGGCGATCGCCCCATGCGTCAGATCGAGCGCGGTGCAGCCGGCGCGTAGCATTGCCTGAAACCGGTCGTCCGGTGACAGTTCGGGCGCCATGAACGCCATGACGATCGACTCGCGCAGTGCATTGTACCGGCAGACCCGGCCATGCGCCGCCTCCAGTTGCCCGAACAATGCCCGGTTCTTCTTCAACGTCGAGCGCAACAGAATTTCGTCCCGGACGCAGGTGGCCAGGTCCTCTAGCAGACTGACGTCCTCGTCGGTCCAGTCGCGTTCTTGCCCGTCGATGACGCAAAGCGCGCCCAGCGGCGACTGGTCTGGCGCGTGAATCGGCACGCCGAGATAACCGATCACGTTCAGATCCCGGATCGCGAGGTTATTGCAGACCAGGTCGTGCTTTGGCGCATAGCGTACGATCAACGGCGCGCATCGGACCTTAACGTGCTGGCAGAAGGAATGGCTGAGCGGTGTTTGCCGCATGCTCGCCCAGGGTTCCGGCAGGCCGATCTGGCTTTTGAAGAATTGCCGGTCATTGTCCTCGTCGACGATCGAAATCAGCGAGACCGGGACTTTGAAGAGCTTCATCGCCAGCCGGGTGATTGCATCGTAGCTGTGTTCCGGCGGCGCATCGAGCAGACCAAGATCGACGGGCGAGTAGCATCTTTTGTGGATTCGGCGGGCCTCCGCCATAGCTGTCTGGGGCATTCGAAGAACTCCACCATTGACTACCGAAATCATCTCCTAGTCAGTTTAACAGCCCGTTAATCCTGCGGCGGGTTATGGTTGATTCTCTGTGTCCAACGCAGGCGAGATCGGTCTCGACCCGCCCAATTGGACAGCATCGAGTCGCCTACAAAGAACGCAGCGTTGCCCGCTGGAGGCGGTTCAGCGACGGCGGTCGCGGCGGGCGCTCATCGGCTGGAAGGCCACGCCCACATGCGCCTCGCAATACGGCTTGCCGGGCTGGACGGCGAGGCCACAGAACCAGAAATCTTCGGTCGCCGGGTCGCCGATCGGCCATTTGCAGGTCCGCTCGGTCAGCTCCATCAGGCTGATCTTCTTGGCTTTCTTCTCGATCTCGCGGACATTGGCCAGGGCCTCGGGGCTGATCTCGTTGGCCGAGGGCTGGGGCGGCAGAGGCTGGCCGGCGGGAATGATCGGCTTGCGCGAGATCGGGGTCACCTGCGCCGGTTCGGCGGCGTCCGTCTCCGCAGGCGTCGCGGCGGCCGGCTCGGCCTTGGCGGCGGTTTTCTCCTTGGCGGCGGGCTTTGCCGCCGTGGCCGTCGGGGCGCCACCCACCCGGTTCGACAACCCCAGCCGGTGGACCTTGCCAATCACCGCATTGCGGGTAACACCGCCCAGCTCTTTGGCGATCTGGCTGGCGCTTTGGCCTTCGCCCCACATCTTCTTCAAAAGCTCGACGCGTTCGTCGGTCCAGGACATGGCTCGTTCCTCAATTGCTCACTTCGCCAGGATGCCAGCTTGCGCGATCGGGATCCTGGGCTTTGGTCTCTTCAGTCAGTCCCCTATTGTAGTCAGCTCCTGCCGGGATACAAGCGCGCGGCCGGCACCGGGGAGCGACAAGGCATGGCACAAACGATGGATATGGGGGTCCGGCGGTTCGGCCGGGTGAACTGGCTGGGGCTGGCGACGCTGGCCGCGCGCGAGGTGCGCCGGTTCCTCAGCGTCTGGACCCAGACCATCCTGGCGCCGCTGATCACCGCGGGGCTGTTTCTAGCGGTTTTCGCGCTGGCAATCGGGCCAAGCCGCGGCGCGGTGATGGGGGTGCCCTTCGTCCAGTTCCTGGCGCCGGGCATCCTGATGATGACCGTGATCCAGAACGCATTCGCCAACACCTCGTCGTCGATCATGATTTCGAAGGTCCAGGGCAACATCGTCGACACCCTGATGCCGCCCTTGTCGCCCTTGGAACTCGTGATTGGCTACATGGCCGGGCCGATCGGGCGTGGCGCGGTGGTGGCGGCGGTGGTGCTGGTCGCCATGGTCGTGGTCATCGGAGCGAGTGTGGCGCATCCGCTCTGGTTGATCGCCTTCGTCCTGTTCGGCGCAGCGTTCCTGGGAGCCTTGGGCATCGTCGCGGCGATCCTGGCGCAGAAGTTCGACCACATGGCGGCGATCACCAACTTCATCGTCACGCCGCTGGCGTTCCTGTCGGGCACGTTCTATTCGATCGAGACCCTACCGCCGGCGATGCAGACGCTGACGCACCTGAACCCGGTCTTCTACCTGATCGACGGCGCCAGGTACGGAATGATCGGTGCCTCGGACAGCTCGCCCTGGTTGGGCCTGGCCGTCGTCGGCACCGCCACCGGACTGGTGCTGTGGCTCTGCTGGTTCTGGTTCAAGCGCGGCTTTAGGCTCAAGGCCTGAGGCGTCCCTCGCGCCAGGCCAAGAGCGCTCCACCGGCCACGATCACCAGCGCGCCGGCGACCGAGACCGCATCGGGCACCACGCCGAACACCGCCAGATCGTAGAGCGCGGCGAAGACCAGCGTGGCATAGCTGAACGGCACCACCAGGCTGGCATCGGCGCGCGCCACCGCGTTGACGTAGCAGGCCTGCGCCGCGGCCATCAGCACCCCGATCCCCGCCAGCGCCGCCCATTGCGGCCCGGTCGGCATCTGCCAGACCCAGTATGCGGCGAGGCTGGCGACGCTCAGCCCGATCGCGTTGTTGATCAAGAGGATCTGGAACGGTCCCTCGCGTCCCGACAGCCGCTTGACGCAGGCGATCTCGGCCACCATGACCACCGCCGCCGCCAGCGCAAGCAGCGCCGCGGGCTGAAAGCTCGCGGGCCCAGGCCTCAGCAGGATCAGCGCGCCGACGAATGCGATCGCCGCCGCCGACCACCGCACCGGCCCCACCCGTTCGCCCAGAAACAGGATCGCCAGGATCATCGCGAAGACCGGGTTGAGGAAGCTGATCGCGGTGGCGTCGCTCAGCGGGATGAAGGCCACGGCGGCGAACATCAGCGTCACCCCGCCCCAGCCGAAGACCGAGCGCACCACGTGAAGCGGCCAGAGCGGGCGGTGGAACCGCGGCCGCAGCGCCAGCGTGGCCAGGCTCACCGCCAGGAAGCCGAACAGAAACCGGCCCTGGCTAATCTGCAGCGGGTGCAGGTCGGGCCCCAGCCGTCCGGTTCCAAGCGCCTTGGCCAAGAGCGTCGTCGCGGCGATGAACACTGTCGCCAGCAGCATCAGCGCGATCGCCAGGGCTGGGTTCTGCGGGCGCGGCGTGAACATGGGCGCGCACTTGCGCAGAACCCGGCCTGGGCGCAACCGGATTGTCGCGATGCCGTGCGATAAACGATTGCCTCGCCCTGGGTCGATGGGGCAGACCTGCACCTATCAGTGGGAGGCCCTGATGCCGCTTCGAACCACCTGCCTCGGCGCCTATCCGAAACCCGCTTACGTGCCGATCACCGACTGGTTCCAGGTCGGCCACGACGTCGCGGACTACAACGAGCGGGTGCTGAAGACCTGGACCGAGCGCCCCGAAATCCAGGCCGAGCTGGATCGCGCCACCGCCGAGGTCGTCGCCGACCAGATCGCCTGCGGCATCGATATTCCCACCGACGGCGAGGTGCGGCGGGAAAACTACATCCACTACCAGTGCCGGCATTTCGACGGCTTCGATTTCGACAATCTCGCGCATCGGGTGCTGCGCAACGGCGCCTACGAGGCCGATCTACCGGCGATCCGCGCCCCCGTTCGCGCTCGCGGCGACAGCGTCCTGGTGCGCGACTGGCAGGTGGCGCAGGCGGCCTCGGACCGGCCGGTCAAGATGACCCTGCCGGGGCCGCTGACGATCTCGGACACCACGGCGGACGAATGCTACGGCGACCCCGAACGGCTTGCCGCCGACCTCGCCGCTGCGCTGAACCACGAGGTGCGCGCCCTGGCCGCCGCCGGTTGCCGCCACATCCAGATCGACGAGCCGATCTTCGCCCGCAAGCCCGACGCCGCTTTGGCCTACGGCATCGACACCCTGGCCGCCTGTTTCAACGGCGTGCCGGGCGAGGTCACCCGCGTCATGCACATGTGCTGTGGCTATCCCAACCGGCTCGACGACACCGACTATCCCAAGGCTGACCCGCAGGCCTATGTGCGGATCGCCAAGGGGCTCGACGGCGTGGTCGACCAGATCTCGATCGAGGACGCGCACCGCCACAACCCGCCCGAGCTGTTCGGCCTCTTCGACCGCTCGGCGCTGATCGTCGGTTTCGTCACCGTCGCCTCGTCGCGGGTCGAGACGGTCGACGAAATCCGCGCCCGGATGTTGGAGGTGCTGCGGAACGTACCCGCCGAGCGCCTGCTCGCCGCGCCGGACTGCGGGCTGGGGTTTTTGGGCCGCGACCTGGCGATGCGGAAGCTCGGGAACATGGTCGAAGCGGCGCGCAGCGTGTAGGGCGAGACGCGGCCGGTCGACGCACATGGTCGGGCGTTGGCCTGAAGTGGACAGTCGATTTGCTAAGAAGAATGACCTCTCCAGGCCTCGAAAGGATCGCGCCCGGCCCCGAGAGTGGGCGCCTCGCAGCCTACGCCGTGGTCGCCTCTAAGACCAAATGTTGAAATGAATTCAGACCTCTCAACGCATCGCGCCCGCCCTGGGGGGCGGGGCTGGGCGCGATCCGGGGCTGACGCCCCGGGCGACGCTTGAGCGGTGGATGCACTCAATTTTTCGAGCTTCTCCAACGTCCCCTCCAGGCCAAGACCCGCCATGCCTGTTTCCGACACGGCCCGCCGCTCTCGACCCGGGCGCGCGGCACGCCGGAAGCTCATCCGAAAACGCTTTCCTTTCCGCCCCCCGTCGTCTAACAGCACGCCATGAGCACGCGCATCCGCCCCCTGCCGATCCGACGCCGACGCTGATCCGTCCGGCCCTGCTCGCCTGCGCACACCCCGCGCACCCCATCATTGACAGCCCACCGCCGATCCGGCACCCCTAGGCTTCTTCCGCACAAGGACCCCTCCGATGATCCCGTCCGTTCTGCCGACCTATAACCGCGCGCCGCTGGCCTTCGTCGAAGGCGACGGCACCTGGCTGACGACCGAGGACGGCACGCGATATCTCGATCTCGGCGCCGGCATTGCGGTCAACGCCCTCGGCCATGCAAACCCCGCCCTGGTCCAGGCGATCACCGACCAGGCCGCACGGCTTTGGCACGTCTCGAACCTCTACGAGATCCCCAATCAGCAGGCGCTGGCCGATCTGCTGGTCGACAAGACCTTCGCCGACACGGTCTTTTTCACCAATTCCGGCACCGAAGCCTGCGAACTGGCCGTCAAGATGGCCCGCAAGTACTGGCACGATAAAGACCGGCCCGACCGCACCGACATCCTGACGTTTTCGGGCAGCTTCCATGGCCGGTCCTCCGCCGGCATCGCCGCGGCGGGGTCCGAGAAGATGACCAAGGGTTTCGGGCCCTTGTTGCCCGGATTCATCCATCTCGGCTGGGGCGATCACGACGCGCTTTACGCGGCGATCAACGACAAGGTCGCCGCGATCTTGATCGAGCCTGTGCAGGGCGAAGGCGGCATCGTGCCGCTGCCCGACCAGTGCCTGAAGGGGCTGCGCGATCTTTGCGACGAACACGGGATCCTGCTGATCCTCGACGAGGTGCAATGCGGCATGGGCCGGACCGGACGGCTCTTCGCCCACGAATGGGCCGGGGTGACGCCTGACATCATGATGGTCGCCAAGGGTATCGGCGGCGGCTTCCCCCTGGGCGCGGTGCTCGCCACCGAAGACGCCGCCAGCGGCATGACGGCGGGCACCCACGGCTCCACCTATGGCGGCAATCCGCTGGGCTGTGCCGTCGGCCTTGCCGTGACTCGGATCGTCTCGGATCCCGACTTCCTGGACGAGGTAAACCGCAAGGCCGGGCTTCTGCGCCAAAGGCTCGAAGGCCTCGTCGCCGCGCATCCGGACGTCTTCGACCAGGTCCGCGGCGCCGGGCTGATGCTGGGTCTCGTCTGTAAGGTGCCCAACACCGATGTGGTCGCCGCCGGTTATGCGCAACACGTCCTGACCGTGCCCGCCGCCGAGAACACCGTGCGCGTGCTGCCCCCGCTCACCATCACCGAGGACGAGATCGCCGAGGCCGTCGCCCGCCTCGACGCCGCCGCCACCGCCGTCGCCCAAGATGCCGCGGCCTGAGTATCGGTTCGTCGAAGTGACCCGCGCCGACTATCCGCTTCTGCGCCGCTGGCTGGCCGAACCCCACGTGGCGGACACCTGGGGCGAGCCCGACGACGAGATCGCGCTGATCGAGCAAGAGATCGACGGCGGCGACTGCAAGATGCACATCGTCCACGCCGACACGCCCATCGGCTATATCCAGGACTGGGATGCCGTGACCGAGGCGCATTATCGCGACCTGCCCACTGGCACCCGCGCCATCGACACGCTCTTGGGCGAGCCCAGTCACCTCGGCCAGGGCCACGCCAAGCGCTATGTCCGCCAATACGCCGACCGCCTGTTGACCGCCGGCGCGCCGCTGGTGGCCACCGACCCCCGCCTGACCAACCCCCGCGGCCTCGCCATGTACCGCGCCGCCGGCTTCCAACCGCACGCCCAGCGACGATGCGAAACCGGTGAGACGGTACAAATCCTCACCCTGGCGCCTTCATCTGGCTGAAAATATCTCGGGGTGTGGGGCAGAGCCCCACGCAGGCCCGCAAACAAGCGACATGACATGAACCACTTTCTCGACATCCACAAGACACCCAAACCCGATCTGCGCCACATCGTTGACCACGCGCGTGCGATGAAGCAGGCCCGCGACGGCCAGCCCAAAGGCACGCCCGACGCCGACCAGCCGCTCGCCGACCGAATGGTCGCGCTGATCTTCGAAAAACCCTCGACGCGCACCCGCGTCTCCTTCGACCTCGGCGTGCGGCAGATGGGCGGCCAGACCATGGTGCTGTCGGGCACCGACATGCAGCTTGGCCACGGCGAGACCATCGCCGACACCGCCCGCGTGATGTCGCGCTACGTCGACCTGATCATGATCCGCACCTTCGAGGAAGCGACGCTTCTGGAGATGGCCGAACATGCCGACGTGCCGGTGATCAACGGGCTCACCAACCGCTCGCATCCCTGCCAGATCATGGCCGACGTGATGACCTTCGAGGAACATCGCGGCCCGATCCAAGGCGCCAAGGTGGTCTGGTCCGGCGACGGCAACAACACCTTCGCCAGCTTCGCCCATGCCGCACAGCAGTTCGACTTCGACCTCACCTTCACCGGGCCCGAGCCGCTCGACCCCGAGCCTGCGCTCGACGGCCTCTACCGCACCGTCCGCGATCCGGCCGAGGCGGTACAGGGCGCCGACCTCGTGGTCACCGACACCTGGGTCTCGATGCACGACCCGGTTTCGGCGCGCGAACGCCGCCACAACCAGCTGCGCGGCTACCAGGTCAATGCCGAACTGATGGCTCAGGCCAAGGACGACGCGCTCTTCATGCACTGCCTGCCCGCCCACCGCGACGAAGAGGCCACGTCGGAGGTGATGGACGGCCCGCATTCGGTCGTCTTCGACGAGGCCGAAAACCGTCTGCACGCGCAAAAGGCCATCATGCGCTGGAGCCTCGGCACCTGAGGACCGGCCCGACCAGCCTTGCGATGCATGGACCGGCCTGACGGTTGCCGCTTGATCCCGTCAATGCAGGCGGTACGTTAGCCCTAACGGACGAGGGACGGAGACCACCATGGCCAAGGCGCGGATCGGGCTGATCGGATTGGGCGTGATGGGGGCGAACCTGGCGCTCAACATCGCCGAAAGGGGTTTTCCAGTCGCCGTCCACAACCGCACCACCAGCGCGATTGCCGACTTCATCGGCGCCGCGGGAGACCTCGCCGCCAGCCTCGTCGCTGCCGAAACCCCCGCCGCGCTCGCCGCCGCGCTGACCCCGCCCCGGGCGATCATCATCATGGTCAAGGCAGGCGGGCCGGTCGACGCCACCATCGACGCCTTGAAACCGCATCTCGACCTGGGCGACATCCTGATCGATGCCGGCAACGCCGATTTCAACGACACCCGCCGGCGCGAAGCCCAGCTCAAGGACGCGGGCTTTCGGTTCATCGGCATGGGCGTATCCGGCGGCGAGGAAGGCGCCCGACACGGGCCCTCGATCATGGTCGGCGGTGCGCCCGAGGCCTATGCCGAGATCGCCGATATCGTCGAGGCCATCGCCGCCAAATACCAGGACGCGCCCTGCGCCGCGCATCTCGGCCCCGACGGAGCAGGCCATTTCGTCAAGACCGTGCACAACGGCATCGAATACGCCGACATGCAGATGATCGCAGAGGTCTACGGGCTGCTGCGCAACGCCGATGGCCGCAGCCCCGCCCAGATCGCCGCGCTGTTCGACGAATGGAACGGCGGCCCGCTGCAATCGTATCTCGCCGAGATCACCGCCAAGGTGCTCGCCGCCACCGACCCCGACACCGGCCGGCCCATGGTCGACGTCATCCTCGACCGCGCGGGCCAAAAAGGCACCGGGCGCTGGACAGTGATCGAGGCCCTCAAGCTGGGCCAATCCGCGTCAACCATCGAGGCCGCCGTGGGCGCCCGGTCCTGGTCGGCCGCGAAAGACCTGCGCGAGACCGGCGCCGAACGCCTGACCGGCCCGAAGACGAGCGACCCGGGTCCGGTCCTGCTCGACGCCGATCTCGAACGTGCGCTGTTGTCGGCACGGGTGATCGCCTATGCGCAGGGCTTCTCGCTGCTCGCCGCCGCGTCCGAGGACTTCGCCTGGGATCTCGACCTCGCCCGCACGGCCGAGATCTGGCGCGCCGGCTGCATCATCCGCTCGGCGCTTCTGGACGATATCGCGACCGCCTTCCGCGGCGAACTTCCCGGCGACAGCCTGATCCTCGCCCCGGCCTTCGCGCGACTTCTCAATGACAATGCCGGTGCGCTGCGCCGTCTTGTGGCGCGCGCCAGCCTGTCGGGCCAACCCATCCCGGCTATGGCGTCCGCGCTAAGCTATTACGACACCATGCGCCACGCCCGGGGAACGGCGGCGCTGATCCAGGCGCAACGCGACTTCTTCGGCGCACACGGGTTCGAGAGGGTCGACACCGACGGCGAAGGGCACCACGGGCCCTGGGGGCTCTGACCCGGCCCGCGCGGTCTTACTGTCGCCAAATCTGCTTTCGCTTGGCAGCCCCACGCCGTCCTACAAGACCTAACCAGTTCCCTTGTATAACGTCTGGAATGCACGTTCCTCGACGCGACCACTGCGACCGAAAACCTCGTCTTCGGTACGACCTGCAAGGAAGGATTTGGCCTTGACCGCCATGCGAGGGCCCTCAGAGGATGACGCCCTGTCGGCGCGATAGGATCGCGCCCAACCCCGAGGGTGGGCGCCGCCCAATCCGCGTTGGGTTCTCTCCAAGCCTCAAACTTTCAAGGATCGCAGGCGTCTCAACGCATCGCGCCTGCACTGGGGCGCCTTGGTGGCTCGGACCAATGGCGCAACCGACGCCGACCTGGGCGCGATCCGCAGAAGACGCCGCCGGGACCGATTGATCGGCGTAGCAACCAAACCGGTGACGGCAAATGCCTGCCCCAGACCAAACGGCGCCGGCCCGTTCCCGGGGCGCTTTCTGGCCCTAGGCGCCAGCCTCGCCCAGGTATTTGGCAAATACCCAGCCCTCGGTGCCGTCGCTTCCGGCACGGACCTTGACCCAGCCGCCTTTGGTTTCACCCAGAAGCAACGCCTCCTCGCCGTTTGCCATGGCGCCCACGACACGCGTGCGCGACGAGGGACCCGACCGCATGTTCAACACACGGGCCAATACCGCCCGGCGCTCGATCGTATCGAGGGCCGCTTGCGGCGCCTCTGCGACTGTGTCCTCATTCGCCGCCGACGCAGGCTGCGGTGCGTCTGCCATTTGGACCTCGGTCGCCGGTTCGGCAGCATCGCCCGTCAGAGCCGGCTCGCGGACTGACGCGATCGATGTAGCCTGCGCGGACAGGAGGTACACTGTGGCGTCGACGCCGGGTAGCACGTCCATCGCGTCGACCCAAAGCGTATCGGGCGTCGCCATCCGCATCACACCACCATAGGCTGCGGGGCGGGCGGCATTCGTGTCCATGCTAGGCACCGGCATGGATGTGTTGTCGAGCCAAGCCACCTCCGGCGCATCCGGTGCCGGGGCATCCGCCACCACAAGCTCCATCCTAAGCTGCGTCGGCGCATCAGGTGTCATCGGTTTCGCCGGGACCACCGCAGGGTCGACTGAACCCGCTGTATCCAGCGCGGCCGGGGCCGGTGTGTCGAGCGTCACTTCCGGCATCACCAGGAAGGCGCCGAAGATCAACAGGGTCGCTGCAAGGCTCTTCATGTCTGTTTCCTTATCGCGGACGATCCTTGCAATTTCGCAAAGAAATTGGGCCGCGCGTGGGCAAAACCGCACCGATTTCGCGGCGATTGCACACGTTTCGCGGGAGCGCTTTGAAGCGACGCTACTTTCGCGGTTTTGCCCGCAGCGTCGGGGCCGCATGCGCCGGATCCTCAGGCCAAGGATGCTTGGGGTATCTCCCGCGCATATCCTTTCGCACATCTTGGTATCCCAAGGCCCAGAACCCCGGCAGATCGGTCGTCACCGCCACCGGTCGCCCAGCCGGGGACAGCAAAGTGACCTTGATCGGCAGCCGCTGCGGTCCTGCCACCGGGTGCTCGGTCACACCGAACATCTCTTGCAGTCGTACCTCGATCGCCGGCACGCCGCCGGCAAAGTCCACCGGGACCCGTCGTCCAAGCGGCGTCTCGAATACTCCCGGGGCAAGCCGGTCCAAGGTTTGGCCGGCCTCCCAGCCGAGCCGCGCCCGAAGCGGCGCGACCAAGTCCACTGCCTTTAAGTCGATACCCGTGCGCACCCCCTGCAAATGCGGAAGCAACCAATCCTCCAGCGTCGTCATCAACGCGTCGTGCGAGCAATCGGGCACGTCTGCCCCCTGCGCCCGCAAGAACTCCACCCGCGCCTGCAATCGCAACGCCGCCGGGCTCCATCGCAAGCCCAGATCACGCACGCCGTCGAGCATTGCCCGCGCCACGGCCTCTGGCGGCGCGTCATCCCAGCGTCGCTCGGCCAACACCAGGGCGCCGAACCGCTCTTGCCGCCGCGCCAAAACGGCACGGTCGCGCCGCGACCATTCGCAGACCTCGACCCAGCCGATCCGGTCGCCGTAGAGCCCGCGCAGCTCGGCCTCGGTAAGGGCGAGGGCTTGGCGGATGCGCGCCTCCCGCCCGGCGCCATCGAGGTCGACCGCCACGATCAACCGCGTGCCGGCCAGGGCGTCAGCGTCGTCCATCGCCGCCCCGGTACCGCCCGACAGCACCCATCGGGCGGCGTCACCCTTGCGGCGCAGGCCGATCCGGTCGGGGTAGGCAAGGGCGGCCTGTTCGGCGGGCGACCGCACTGCGTCAGGCCGTCGGCCCGACGTCGCCACCAATCGGCGCAGGCGGCCTGCCTCGGCCCGGATACGCTCCAGCGCGCCGCGCGCGGCGTTGTGGCGGGACGGATCGGCCAGGGCCTCGAGCCGCAGGGTCAGGTCGGTGCCGGCGCCCGGCAGCGGGTCGCGCTCGCCCAACAGCGCGGCCAGCGGCGCGGCGCCGGGACCGGCCACCGTCAGCATGTGCCCCAGCCTTGGATGCAGCGGCAGGGCTGCCAGGTCCCGGCCATGCGGCGTGATCGCCCCCGCGGCGTCGAGCGCGCCGAGTGCGCCGAGCAGCGCCCGCGCCTCGGCCAGAGCGCCGTCGGGCGGCGGGGTCAGGAACGCCAACTCGCCGGCCTCGCGCGCGCCCCACGCCGCCAGCTCCAGCGCCAGGCCCGCCAGATCCGCCGCGGCGATCTCAGGCGGCGGGTAGGGCTGCAGCCCGCCCTCTTCTCCTTTGGTCCAGAGCCGGTAGCAGTGCCCCGGCGCCACCCGCCCGGCGCGGCCCTGGCGCTGCACCGCCTCGGCGCGGGTCACCCGCTCGGTCACCAGCCGCGACATGCCGCGGCCTGGATCGAACCGTGCCCGGCGCGCCAGCCCGCCGTCGACCACCACGCGGATATCCTCGATGGTCAGCGCGGTTTCGGCGATCGCCGTCGACAGCACCACCTTCCGCCCCATTGCCGCCGGCGCGATCGCCGCGCGCTGCTGGGCGAAGGGCAGCGCGCCGTAAAGCGGCCGAACCGCGACGCCCGCCGGCACCCGCCCTTGCATGAGGCCGGCCACACGCCGGATCTCGCCCTCACCGGGCAGGAACACCAGCACGCCGCCCTCGGTCTCGGCCAGCGCGTCCTGCACCAGTGCCGCCACCGCCGCCTCGTACCGCTGCGCCTTGGGCACCGGCCGGGGCAGCCACCGGGTCTCGACCGGAAAGCTCTGACCTTGCGCCGTCACCACCGGCGCACCGTCCAGCAGCGCCGCCACCGGCCCGGCGTCGAGCGTGGCCGACATCACCAGCAGCAGCAGGTCGTCGCGCAGCGCCCCGCGCACCTCCCAGGCCAGGGCCAGCCCCAGATCAGCGTTGAGCGAGCGTTCGTGGAATTCGTCGAAGATCAGCGCGCCGACGCCGGTCAGGGCAGGGTCGGCCTGGATCATCCGGGTCAGGATGCCCTCGGTCACCACCTCGATGCGGGTGGCCGTCGATACCTTGGTGTCGCCGCGCATCCGATAGCCCACTGTCCGCCCCACCGGCTCGCCCAGCGTCTCCGCCATGCGCTCGGCCGCCGCGCGGGTGGCGAGCCGGCGCGGCTCCAGCATCACGATGCGGCCCTCCGTTAGCCCGGCCTGCAGCATCGCCAGCGGTACCCGGGTGGTCTTGCCCGCCCCAGGCGGCGCCTGCAGCACGGCGCGGCGGGCCTGGCGCAGGGCGGCCAAAAGCTCGGGCAGGACGGCATCGATGGGAAGCTCGGTCGGCACGGCGGCCGTTATCGGCGATCCAGCGTCGCGAGGCCATAGACCGATTGCAGCGCGATCCGCCGGGCGCGCATCAGACTGTCGCCGTCCGGGGCAAAGGCGATCTGGAACGAAAACGACCGGTGCCGCGACAGCTCTTTCTCGGTGAAGCCCAGAACCCGCCGGTAGGCGCCGTTGCAGACCACGCCGTCGGCAACCTGCTGCGCCGGCGGCGTGGTCTGCAACGGCGCCTACCGGCGGGTTCTGGGCTTCACCGAGAAAGAGCTGTCGCGGCACCGGTCGTTTTCGTTCCAGATCGCCTTTGCCCCG
>JAAUYB010190788.1_pt1 | contig 88708 bp, 27 predicted proteins | sample 7278071 | NCBI WGS metagenome assembly JAAUYB01 (sample SAMN14350121, study PRJNA611818) | marine sediment metagenome | isolation source: surface marine sediment (1.8m) | place: French Polynesia: Moorea | collected 2018-08
CACAACTGTTGACAAATGATACAATATTTTCGTCGGAACAAAGATTCTAAGCACTTTGAATCAGTGCCACAAGTGTAACAGATCATCCTTAATGGCTTTTCGGATTAGGTCGAGCGATAATCCGTCGAAAAGGTGTTGTTACCCCTAAGGGCATTGGCCTTTTTACTGTCTTGGTTTTTTCGTTTTCTTACGTGCTCAATTAGAATCTGTCTCATGATACGCGCGGACATACCGAGGAAGTGCTTGCGATCCTCCCAAGTGATTTTCTTTTGTCTAATAAGTCTGATGATGACTTCGTTGACCAACTCTGCTTGGATAAGAGAGGGGGTTTCGACTTCACTGAGATAAGCCTCGGCAATTTTTTGGAGTTCCTCATACAACGAAGGGGTTATACCTTCAGCAGCCTCTATATCACCCTTATGCCCACTGGAACCAGATTGAGCTAAAGTCTCAGATGAATTATTCTCATTGACCATGGGTTTCCTCATTCTTCGCCGCATGTCAATCTCGCACTTCAGTTATGGCCTTAGATTAACTCTGAATTTATTCTACAGTCAATGCTGTGTTGTAATTTCCAGGTCCTAGCAGCGATTTGATAAGATCGAATCAGGGGCAGGCGCCAAGCCCGATGAGTTGTGATTCCCGAGTACTCATACGTTTTCCGAACCTTCCCATCAATGGGTCGCCTTATTGACACTCGATGGAGGTTTCGCCTCTTTTCGGCCCATGTGGCCATATCCAGGGGATGGACACCGAAAAGCTCAGGGAGGCCATGAGCGTCACCCAGAGGCCACGCCGCACCCACGTGGCCTCTGGTTGGTTATTGTCAGCGGCGCCAACGGATGGGTTGGAGGAGCCCGTTCCTGAGGCGGTAGGCCCAGCCCAAGTGGCGTAGGGTCGCGTGCAGGGTACGATCGATCAGCTCGACCTTGAACTGACCGGCGTGGTGTGGAGTCACCCACTCCTGCGTCAGCCAGCGTTCCGTCTGGGCCAGGTTGGGGGCGCCGTCGGGGTGGAGGAAGCCCTTCTTGAGGCCGATATGGGCGTGGATCATGGGCATGTCGATCTCGTGGAAACCGGTCAGCTCCTCGACCAGATAGAACTCTTTGGCAAACGGCGTGAGCTTGACGTAGCCGTTCTGGTAGAGGACGGTGGTCCCGTCGGGGAGATCGAAATCCCAGGGGTAGTAGAGCCGGAACTCGGAGTTCATGGGCTGGTCCAGCCACTCGCCCACGATCGGGTCCGGCATCATCCACCACGGGAAATCCAGATCCTGGTTATGGGCCAGCAACGACAGCTCGGAGGCGTAGAAGTTGTGGGCGCCCTCCACCTCCAGGTTGTAGACGGGCACGCCCTCGGCCACGATCTCGATGTCGGCGATCCGGGCCTCACCCTCGTGGGTCTTGACCCATTCGCCGATCTGGAGGTCGGCCGAAGCGACCCAGCCGGCGGCATCCAACGAATAGAGCCGGTGGGCCGAGGTCAGCTCGAGCAGCTCGTCGCTGCCCTCGAAGCGGAGGGCGACGATGCGCTCGGCGGCGCTGGTGAAGGTGGACAGGACCAGGCGTCCCTCACCCTCGGCCGGCGGCGGGCAAGGACCGACAGCGAGCACGAAGGCCGGACCTTCGAAACCCATCTCCTCAATCATCAGGAAGACCCAGCTGCCGGGTTGCGCCCCGGTTTCCTCGAGCCATTCGGGCGGCCGCAGGGTCTCCACGATCACGATCTGCTCGCCATCGCTGTCTTTCGGCACCAGCAGCGTGACCAGGCGCCGGCGCTTGTCGAGTGTCTCTTCCTCGAGCTTTTCGTCGCCATCGAAGGCGAGCACGCGGTCACCGACCCGGATCTGCTCGATGGGGACCAGGCCGGCGGCGGTCAGGACCTCGGTCCCGGCGACGAAACAGTTGTTCTCGCCCGTCGCCAGCTCCTGGGCATCGAAGAGTGCGGTGTTGACCCCGTAGCCTTCGAAGGTGGCGGCATCGAGGGTACCGCCGTTGGCCAGGATCTTCTGGGCGCCGAACAGCAAGCCCATCTGGAGGGCCTGTTTACCGGCCAGGGAGGCGGCCCGACCGACCCGGGTCAGCCGCGAGGCGGCCCGGGCGATGCGCAGGACCCGGTTGCTGATCTTGTATTGGATCAGCGTGGCGGTGATACCGACCGCGGCCAGCGTCGCGCCGACGCGATCGCCCCGGAAGCTGCTGATCCCGAAGTCCAGGCCGTCGGCCGCCACCGAGACCACCTTGAACAGCGGGTTCCTGGTGGCCTCGAAGCCGACCTCGCCGACCGCGGAGACGATCACGGTCCCCAACTGGATCGCGTCGAGGACGGCGTTGTAATCCTTGCCCAACAGATCTTCGAGGAAGAGATCCCGCCAATTGATGGGCGGGGGCTGGGTGAAGTAGGTGAGATCGTTGACATTACCGGCCGTGTCGCTGTAGCTCATGGCGATCTTGAAGGAAGAGAGGCGACCGTCGAGGTCATAGCTCATGACCGGGTTGGCGTTGCCATAGAGGTAACGGTTGGCGGTGAAGTGATCGCGCGCGACGGCGAACATGGACCAGTCGTCGGGCGAGGCGAAGCTCATGTCGGCAGGGCTGTAGCGGCGGCTGCCGAGATCGTGGAGCGGGGCCAGCGGGGTGCCGGCCAGACCGGACTCGGTGCGGCGCACATCGCCGTCGGTGGGGACATCGAGATAGCCGCCCAGTGAGAGCTTGCCGGTAAAGCCGGGCAGGACGGCGTGACGAAGCTGGGCTGCCCAGGCCTCGCCGATGAAGGCGTCTTGCTCACCCGAAAAATCGCCGCGGCCGAGCTCGGGGGCGGAGATTCCCCAATCCCCCTCGAAGAGGGCGGCCGCGCCCAGGGCGGGATAGCCGGCGGGGGCGAGCTCGAGCAGCGAGGTCGGCTCGAGGGCCATGCCGCGTCCCCAATGATCCCAGTAGGTCGCGGTCACCAGCGCGCCCGGGCTCGCGGCCGGTGAGGCCGGGTCGCGCGGCTGCAAGAGACCGATGCCGTTTTGGAAGGGGTCGTTGAGCTGGGCGGCCAGCGTGCCCGAGGCCCAATTGTCGCTGGGGAAGGAAGAGGTGTGGCTGAGCCCGTCGGGTCCGTAGGCGAAGCCGAGGACCTGGGCGGTGGGTCGGAGATCGGTGGCGGGGAACAGGATTTCGGCGGTGCGTGGACCCGCGGCCAGGGGCACGGGCAGCGGGGCCTCGGTGCCGGCCACGGGGGCCGACAGGGTGTAGATGCTCCAGCCCAGATTGGCGTTCGCGCCGTTTTTCTGAGCGCGCATGCGTCCGAAGAAGTCGTACTCGAAGTACTGGACGTGCGCGTCGCTCGGGGGCCCGCGCTCGGTGATGGCGTGCAACAGACCCATCTCATCATAGGTGAATTCGCGCGCGTATCCGGTGGGCGCGCCCACGCCGTCGAGTTCGGTCTCGAGCGTGCGCCGGCCCGCCGCGTCATAGGTATACTGCATGGTATGGCCGCCGAAGCCGCGGGTCTCGACGCTGCCGTCGGGGTTGTAGGTATAGGTCGCGCTGCCGTTCGGCGCGTCGATCGCGGTGATCTGGCCCAGGCTGCCGTGGTGGTAACGGTAGGTTCCCGCGGTCAGGCCCGGGATTCCCCGCGGCGCGATGATCTCGTAGGTCTCGAGACGGTTGAGCCGATCGTAGGCATAGGTTTCCGAAAGATCGACGTCGCCCCAGCTGAGGCTGTGCGCCGTGATATTGTCGGGATGGCCCGGGCTGCCGCCGTAACCGAAGGTCTCGAGCCGGGTGGACGGGTGCTCGCCGGCCCCGGCGATGACCGTGTGGTGCTCCTCGATGCGGCCGATCGCGTCATAAGTCAGCGTGGCGACGGCACCGTCCTTTTCGACACGGGTGAGCCGGCCGTAGGGGTCGTAGCCATAGCTGGACTGGACCTGACCGCCTTCGATGACGGCGGTCAGGTTACCCGCGGGATCGAAACCGCGCTGCAGGTTGCGGCCACTGGGAAAGGTCACGCCGACCTGATTGCCGCGATCGTCGTAGTGGTAGGTGGTAGTCATCGGCTCGGCGGCATTGGCGAGCTGCCAGGTTTCCGAGGTCAGGAAGCCGCGCTGATCATACCCGAACGCGGCGCTCTGACCATCGTCACGCCAGACCCCGGTCAGCCTGCTCAGACCGTCGTAGGCGAAGCTGACCGTGCGGCTGTCGACGCCGTTGCTGTAGGTGACCAGGTCGGCCCGTCCGTGGGCGTCGAGCAACCGTGAGACGGTGCGGCCGTCGGGATGGGTTTCGGTTTCGGGCAGGTTGTAGCCGGGGCCATAGGTGTAAGCCCAGGTCTGGGTTCCGTTGACGGTGCGCTCGAGGACGCGGCCCCGGCCGTCGCTACGCGTGAAGACCGTGAAATCGGCGCCGCGCCGGTAGGTGACCTCGCGGTCGCTCTCGGCATAGGTCCAGGTCTCGCTGAGACCTTCGCTGTTGGATCTCGCCAGGAGCCGGCCCGTGCTGTAGTCGTAGGTGAAGTGCCAGGTGACGCCGCTCTCGTCGATGCGCCGGCTGATCCGGCCGGTATTCGGGTCGTAGAAGAGCCGTTCGAAGAGGTGCCGCGTCGGCGGATCGGTGGTTTCGTCCTCCACACGCCAGGTCTCGTAGGGACGGCCCTTCTCGTCGAAGCTGAATTGCCAGACAACCCCGCCCACCAGTTGGCCGTCGGGGTCGTAGCGGAGCCGCTCCCGTCGCTCTACCAGGCGGTCGAAGTGATCGTAGCTGAACAGGGCGACGATGTCGTCGTCGCCGCGGCTGTCGACGACCATGTAGGGCATCGGTTTCTCGTCTTGGTAGTGTAGGGTCTGTGCGCGGCCGCGGAAATCGGTGGTGCGGACCAGGCGGTTGAGGTCGTCGTATTCGTTGGCCTCGATCAGCAGCCCGTTCTGCCGGATCTCGACGAGGCGGTTGGCCGCATCATAGACACGCCGCACCTGTTGCCCTTCGGGACCGGTGGTGGTCTCGATGAAACGTTGCCGGTCGCCCTCGCCGATCACCTCGCGATCGACGGTCGTCGCATACAGCTCCTGAGGGGCTCTCGATTCGCCGGTTTTCGTCTGATAGTCGGGCAGACCGAAGGCTTTGGTCTCGAGGAGCCGGCCGGCATCGTCGAAATGATGGTGGATCGACAGCGCCGTCTGCCTGGAGCCGGTATTACCCATCACCTGCTCGGTGCGCACCAGGTTGTCGCCGACGGCATAGTTGGAGGTCGAGTCGATGGCCTCGGTGCCGCGGCCATAGGTGTAATTCCACCGCCCGTCTTCCAAACGGCGTCCCGCCGGGTGAAGGAGCCGTTTCTCGACCACGCGGCCCAAACCGTCGAATTTCTTGTGGACGATGACGTTGGTTTCCGTGTTGGTGGTGCTCTGGATGCGGACGCCGAAGGGAGCATCGTACGTTGCAGGCGTGGCGGAGTAGCTGGTGGTGAAAGGCTCGCCATCCACCGTGTAGCCGGTCGGGCGCCCAATATCGTCGAACTGGGAAACCGAATAGAGTTGGTCGCCGCCGCGTGACTGGGAAGCCAGCAGCCCGCCGTTGTAGGTCACCGAAATCTTCTGACCGCCGTCATTCCACTTTGTCCTGCGGTTGAGCCCGTCCACCTCTACGAGCTCGTAGATGGCTTCGCCGCCGGCCGTGGTCGTCCGCAGCACCTCGCCGAACGAGGTGAAGGTCTGCTCGAAAGTCCCGCCCTCGTTGTTGATCTCATAAACCCTGCCGTTACCGGTCAGCTTCTTGGTATAGAAGGGAGGGTTGGCCAGTTGGGTCACTGTTTCGGTCAGGTTGCGCATCCTACGCGCCCGCTTGACGTTCTCGTTGCGCACATGACCGGCGATGGTGTGAAGGGCCTGGCCTCTGCCGCCCTCGGTGAGGTCGATGCCTTTCCCTTTCATATTGCGGCTCCAGGCGACGCCGAAACCGTTGGCCGACAGGCCCTGACCGAACGAGGTCGTGATCTCGATGGTGCTGCCGTGGCGAGTGATATCCTGGGAATTCAGGCTGTTGCGGACGATGGCCACCAGCTCCAGCGTGTTGCCGTGGAGGTCCTTCTTGTGGATCAGAGTGTGCTGGCGCAGGTCGTTGTAGGCAAAGGTAGTCTCGAGACCCTTGGTGTGATCGGTTGTCCTGATGTAGTCGCCGTTGGAGAGCACGCCCGACCAGGTCTGGGTCCGGCCCACGGTCACCGAGGTCGGCAGGACGCCGTAGCGCGTGGTCTGGTAGGTGGTCGTGCGGATCTTGCCGGCCAGCTCGTGGTCGAGCGTTTCCTCGGCCGGCCCGCCCAACGAATAGCGGGTCACCCCGTAACGGACCGCTCCGGCCGAGCGGATCTGCAGTAGCTTGCCCCATCCGTCATAGTCGGTGACGGTGGTATAGGCCTTGGACACCCCGTCGTTGCCCTCGGGCTTCCTGGTCATCGTTTCGCGATAGCCGGTCGCGCTTCTCGCCAGATCGGTGATGCGTTTGAAGGAGGCGCCCTGGTCGCCCCAGGCCTGGGCCGTGTGGCCGTCGCTCCGATAGGTTCGCTTGTAGTGGTAGGTGCCGCGGATCAGCAGCGTTTGCCGGCCCAGGCCGTCCCACTGGTAATTGGTTCTGGTCTCGGTTTCGTCGAATTCCTCGCGAACAAGCTCGGTGTTGCCCACGTGGGCGGTGATCCTGCGCTTATGGCCATAGCCGTCGGTAGTTTCCGTCATCCTGCCCATGGAATCGTAGCCGGCGGTGTCGACCCGGCCGTCGTCGTGAACGATCCGTTCGATCAGCTGGGTCTTGCCCAGGTAGTGGAACTCGGGTAGGTCGATGGGCTCCACCGTGCCGGCGGAGGCGCTCTTGACGCGCAGGAAATCATCGAAGCTGGTGGTGATCCTGACGCCCTCGGGATCGGTGACGGCGATCTTTCGGGGGAAATTGGCCCAGTCGTTGGTCCAGGTGCCGCCGTTGCGCTCGAGGGTGGTGATCAGGCCCTTGGTATCGATGGTGTAGATATAGGTGTCCTGGTTCCGGCTGTCGCCGTCCAGGGTCAGGTTGGTGGTCAGCATCTCGGCGCGGCCCGGCGCGGCATTGCCATGCCAGGTATAGTCCAGGTCGCGGTCGACGTGACCGTCGCGATCGACCAGGGTGATATGGGGCCATTGGCGCCCGGGCGGCAGGCCCGCCTGGTTGGTGAGCATGTTGGTAAAGGTCATCACGCCTCCCAGGGGACGTGTTACCTGCTTGACCAGTCGGGTCTCGTCCTTTGGGCTGACGTTTTTGGCTTCGTAGGTGTACTCGTAGTTACCGATGGCTCGGATCTCGGTCTCGGCTTCGGCCAGCAGCATATAGTCCTGCTCAGTCGCGTTCTGGGTATAGGTCGCCTTGAAGCTGCCCCCTCTCAGCAGCGGCTCATTGCAGATGACCTCGATCTCAGTCAGACCGCGTTTGCCGGTGCCGTCGTGGCGCTCATAGGTCATCTCGATCTCATAACTGCCGGTGGTGTGCTCAGCCTTGACGATACGCTCGCCGTAGGCCTCGAAGGTCCAGCCCTGATCGGTGCCGCTGCCGACGCTACGCAGCCATTTGGCGATCAGGAAGGTGCCCACGCGCACATCGGCGTCGTCGGGCACGGTGCTGTTGACGTTGACGTCGTACACGATACCGCCGGTTCCCTCGAAATCGCCGGCATACATGTGGCGCAGATAAGAGTAGGTATAAGTATCCGGCCCCATGGTCAGCTCGACCTTGTCGGGGAAATAACCCTTGGCGGGCTCGGGATCGGTGAGGCTGGTATTGACGGAGAAGTAGTCGTTGTCCTTGTAGGCGGGGTTGCTGAAGACCCACTCGCCGTCGACAAGGGCCAGGTCGATGACCTCGCCGCTGGGGAGCAGGAATTGGAGCCACTGTTCGGTGCCGGCCGTCTTGGACATCCAGAAGGCGTGGGCGTCCCATTCCAGGTGCCAGCCGCGACCCAGACCGCCGTGCCACAGGCCCTGGCTTGCATAGCGGCGCTCCAGCGTCATCGGCGCGCCGACGACCGGCAAGGGCGGCAGATCCGAGTGGTTGAGACGCACGCGGCCCGAGTTGATCTCGAGCGGCTCCATGGTCAGCCATTCGGTGCGGCCCGTTCCCCAGGGATCGGTCAGCAGCTCGACCTTGAGTGGAACCTCTTCAGACCTGGTCGGCGCGCGCGTGGGCCGGCCCTTCAGCCTCAGCTTGGCCAGGGCCTGCATCGGCACGTGGCCCGCGGCCAGCTCTGTGCTGCTCAAGCCCAGCTTCGAGATCGGGAAGCTGATCACGTGGACATTGGTCCCCGCCGCCGATTTCAGATCGGCCTGCTCCCACAGCTTCTCATCGTCGAGATACAGTGCCACACGGGCGTCCTCACGCAACTGGAATTTCAGGTCCAGCTTGGGCTCCTTGTCCGTGATTGCGGCGCTCTCGGCGATCAGCGGGACCTCGGCATAGCGGGTGCGCTTGCCGGTCGGGCCGTCCTCCCAGAAACCGGGATTGATGAACAACGGACCTCTCAGGATGACCTCGCGCTGGTTGTGGATCGAGCCGGCGATGATGCGGTCCTCCATGAAGGCCATGATCGGGCCGCCGCCGTTCAGCTGGACGTCGACCGTGAAGCCGGGCAGGAAATCGCCCGCGGCGATCGGTTCCGACGGATTGGAGAGCTTGGTATTCAGGTCCTTCAGGGTCTGGTCGCAGGGGTTGTTCTTGTACTGCAGGCTGAGATCGACCCAGGTGGGTACGTCGATAAGCACGAGCCGGTTGTCATCGTAGACCACCGCCACATCCTGGCGGTCGGGGTGAACGGCCAGGTTCGCCACTTCCGCATCGAAGCGCAGGAAGGCGAAGTAGCTCACCTCCTCGCGCGATTTCAGACCCGCGATCATCAGCCCGCCGTGAGTCGAGCTGACCGGGTTCGTGCGCATCACCGCAATGTCCATCGATCCGACACCGAAACCGCGCATGATATCGGTCTGGACCCGCGGGATGATCTTGATGAAGATCGGGTCGAACTCGCTGTTCAGCGCGCCCTTGCCCAGGAAGGTCGTCGCGAGGTCGGTCTGCGGGCAGCCCTCGGGACAGCTCTCTTCGCCGCTCGTACACCCCGCGAAACAATCGGGGCACGGGTTGCCCTGGTTGTCCGTCGGCGGGTCCGCCGAGAACAGCTGGGGATCGTATTTGGAGAAATAGGATAAACGGTCGTCCTTGCGGTCCCCCGGCGGTTGACCGGTCTCGAAGGTGACCAGGTCCCACTGCTCGAGCTTCTCTGACAGTGTGTCGTAGCGTGGCGCGCCGTTGGGATCGAATGGCAGATAGCCGGCATCATAACCGCTCAGCAGGATCTGAATCGGTGGGTTGCCGTGATACCAGGCGCCGAATTCGATGCCGCCGGTACCCCACAAGACGGTTTCCAGGCTCTCGCTACCCGGCGCGCGTGGCGACTTGCCGAGCGCGAACTGGTAGGGCGAAGCGATCGCGCCCGAAATGAAGAACTCCGGCGGGTAGGTGAACGGGAAGTAGCGTTCCCTGAGCGCGGTCTTGGGCTGGTTGACGCCCCTGACCGTCGAGAAGGGCGGGCGCTCGGTGGAGTCCGGCTCGAGGAACCGTCGACCCAGACCTTCGTAGAAAGACAGCACGTTCTCGAGGTCGACGACGGTGATGCCGCCCCAGACCGTGCTGACCCAGGCATGACCGTCATTGATGACCAGGTGCCGTACGGCGTCGGTGTCGGTGTTGCCGACGCCAAAGCCGCCGGCAAGCGCATCGCGGCCTTCGTTGGTCAGCTTGTTGGGGTTGAAGAGCTTGATCCGAGAGGGTCGGAGCACCGTCGTCTGGCCGCCGTATACGCGCCGCACGATCGAATAGCCGACGACCACGTAGCCGGGAACATTCCCACCTGCTTTCGGGTTCGGCCAGAAGGCGATCTTGCGGGCGCCGGCGTTGAGGTAGGTATGCGCCGGAACTTTGGTCTCGCGCACCGGGAAGCGCGCGATTTCCCTCAGCTCAAACGTCTTCCGGGTGGTGTAGACCCTGACCTCGGGCCCGCCCGCAACCGATTCGTAGAGCTCGAACAGGTATTGGCCCCAGGTCGCGTAATCGATCAGGCGGTTCTCGGTGAAGTCCCTGACCTGGGCGCCCAGCGGCTGGGTCAGCCAGCCGGCACGGTAGTGGATCCCTTCGCCCAGGTCCTCGTCCTCTTCCAGACCGCTGGGCGGGATGACATTGCCCTCGTTGTCGGTGTAGGGCAGGTCGCGGATCGGGCCGCTGCCGGCGACCGTTACCTTCAGGACGTGCTCGGGTGGCAGGGTGCCCAGGGTACGGACGAACAGACCCTTGACCTCGGTGGATGCGCCGATCGTCTCGAGCGTTTCCGGGTGCAGCAGGTCGGCCGGCCAGTCCTCGCCATCGGCCGTGGGTTCTTCGAGCGGGGTCAGGGTGACGCGAATCTGTTGGCGCAGATCGACCGCATTACCGGTGGTGACCGGCTCGCTGAACGGCAGCCAGATCAGCTCGCCTTCCTCCAGGCGGCCTTCGAAGGTGGCCGAGGTCTCCTTCAGCGGCTCTGGCGAGACCGCTGCTGCCACGATGAACGGCGGTGTCGAGGTCGGCACGATGCCGTCGCCCGCCGATTCGGGCAGCACGATAAAGCCGAAGCCGGCATAGAGCTCGAAGCCGTACTGGTTGCGCACCGTGATCTTGAGCTGGTGGCCGCCCACTGACGGTGCCGGCACGCGCACCGCAACCCGTTTCGGTGCATCGGGATCGTTTTCATTGGCCGGCGGCAGGAGCTCGACCGGCAGCTCGTAGCCATCGAGGCGGGCCTGACCGCTGTGGAACAGCTTGCGCTCGTCCTCGAGGTTCCAGATGAATTCCATCACGTGGTCGAAGGGGACCTTGCCCTCGTTCAGCAGGTTCTGACTCTTGACCGGGTCGACCTTGCCGTCGGAGCCGATCACCTTGATTTCAGCCAGCTCGAGACCCAGGCCGGGCGGTCGGCTGACACCGATGCCCGCGTTGGGGTCCACGTACCAGAACCCGAAGTGGCGCTCATAAGAGCGGTCGTGCGCGGTCGTCTGCAGGATCTGGGTGGGCGGGAACTGCTCGTAGCGGTCGCGGAAGAAGATCTTCCTGGCCGGGAAGGCAAAGGCGGGGTGGACCGCGAACTGGGGATAGCCGATCGTGGTGAAGTCCTCAGGCAACAGCCACAGGCTCGAGGCCCAGTAGCTGCCGTCGGGGTTGGTGACCGCGATCGTGACCGGGTACTGGCGCTGGTCCGAGGTAGCCGACTCGAGCATGCCGTAATAGTTCAATCTGGCGATCAAGGGCTCTTCGTCGGGTTTGGGGTCGGTCGTGTTCTTGACCGTGACCGTGAAGCTGATGACATCGCCGGGCTCGATGATGCCGTCGCCGTCCGCATCTTCGAGGAGCGAATTTTCCTGGGTCGCCAAGATCGGTGGCGGTGGGTCGGGGATATCCTCCTCGCCTCGCTTGTAGACCCGGTGTGGGCCGAGGGTCCCCTCGACGACCACCACGTGCTCGAGCAGGGTCAGGCCCTCGGGTATCGTGACGCTGAAACCGACCGTGGCCTCTTCGCCCGGTCCGATCGGGTTGAAATTCGCGCCGGCATCGGTGGCCAGCATGTCGTCCTCGGGATCGCCCGGATCGCCGTACCAGTAGAGGCTGACATCGCCGCCCAACGAGGGGTTGTCGATGAAGGCAATGCGATTGAAGGGGACCAGGTGCGGGTTACCCATCACCCAGGCACCGCCGATCAGCTCGCCTTCCTCGGCGCGCAGGGTGCCGAAGCCGTCGAGGACCGTCTCGCGATAGGGGAAGGCACCCACCTTGCCGTACTTGAGCGTCCCGCGACTCTCGCTGGTGCCCTGCAGGATGCTGCTCACGTGCATCGCGACCTGCTCTTCGAGCACCGAGGCGGCAAACGCCCATGCCAGGACGCCTGCCTTACCGGCGCTCTTGCCACTCGACGGTGGAACCTTTACGAAGCGAACGGGAATATCCTTGTAGGTATTCTGGGCGATCGGTGAGGCCAGCTCAAGCAGCGGTCGTTGCGGTTGGGTCATGCCGAGCCGGCCCAGCTGGGTCGCGGCCCAGGCCGGCAGCTCGATCAGCGGTTGGGACAGGAACTGCATCTTGTCGGGTACGCCGTCTTCATCGAGCGTGATCTCGGGGTCCCAGGTCATTTCGGTGACACCATGCTCGTGGACCAGGCCGTCGATGATCCAGATCTCGTTGACCGATCCTGGGTTGCCGCTGATGTCGGGCTCGGGCTCCTGCCGGCGGGTGAAGCGGATATCAGTCGCTTCATCCAGCAGACCGGCCTCGATGTGGAACGTACCCGAACCGGGCACGCGGAAGCTGCCGCCCTCGGGACCGATCGTCATGTCGACCAGATCGTTCGACGGCATGCTCTTGTAATAGGTTCTCAGCGTGCCGCGCGCGGTGGCGCCGTCGGGCGCGATCAGCTCGACCTCGATCGGGTCCAGCAGGCGCGAATCGATGCGGATCTCCATCGCCGCCGTGTTGTCGATCTGGAACATCTGACCGTTGCCGGTGGTGCGGTCGTTGAAGAATTCGGCCTGCGTGCCGACCGGGCCCATCGGCGCGGTCAGCCGGATTACCGCCTGACGCGCAGAGGCGTCGTAGATCATGTAGAAATGCTCGAGTGAGAGCGGCGGCGGATCGATATCGGCCGGAACATTCATCGTCAGGGTGAACGGTTCAAGGGTGAGTCCGTTGCGCGCTTTGATGCTCGCCGCGCCGCTGATGGTCAAAACATCGCCGGCGGCGAGGATGTGGTTGGTCTCGTCATCGACTATCTGTTGCAGCCGGCCCAGGACGCGCAAGCCGCTCTGTTCCCACAGCCTGCTCATGTAGCGGATCTGACCGTTGACGCGGACCGCGAGCGTGGTATCGGTCACCGAGGTGAGATCGACGGCGTGGTTGAATTCGAGCAGGAATTGGGGCGTCAGCCCGATCTCGTCGCCGTTGCCGGGCAACGCCCTGACCAGCGCCAGCCGGGGCGCACCCGTGGGGATAATCCAGGATTGGGTGCCGGTCTCACGGCCGGTTACGGTGATCTCCAGCTCGCCGTCGGCCTGGCTGTCGGACCGACCGGCCAGCACGTAGCTATCGGGTCCAAGCGCCAACCAACCGGGCGCGCGATCACCCAAAGGTGTGTCGACGACGCGGATATCGCCGCTCTGGTCGGGTGACAGACGCACCTGGGCCAGGGTCAGCACAAACGGCGAGCGGATCAGGAAATAACGGCCTTCTTGCCAGCTCCGGCCGGCAAGGAGCGCGATCTCGCCGTTTGCGTCCAACAGACCCATGACGCGGTAACGCGCACCCAGACCATTATGCTCCTCGAAGTACAATGCTGTCCGGCCCACGTCCTCGGGGTCAAAAGCGTCGCGGCTGAGCGAGAAGCTCGGGTTGGCGCCCCTGTCCTCCACCGACAGGTTGAAGGCGCCCGTGATCTCCCAATCGAACAGGGTCATGGTTGAGAAATCCTCTTCCTCGACCTTGATCCAATAGCGGCCATTGCCCGACGTATCCAGGAACCAGCCGGGCATCACCTCTTCGCGGTGGCTGCCCTCGCTGACCCAGATGCCCGGGTTGGCGCCCACCGGACGCACCGGGCCGCCGATCCGGCCGCTGTCGATGCTGTTCAGTTGCGCGTCGCGACGCGAGACCAGTGGCAGGTAACCGCGTCCGCCACCTTCATCGCGGCGATAGAGCACCGCTTGTTGTGGCAGCGTCTCCTCGACCGGGTCGGGTTCGGACGGGTCCAGCGTGGCATAGGATTCCGCGCGCTGCATCTCGACGCGGCGACCGCTCCAGGAAACAGGTGCCTGGTCGGCCAGCACCGCCAACGAGGACGTGCCCGGGCGTGCCACCGAAATCGGCGGATCGGCCTCAACCGCCAGCGTTGTCAGCGACAATGCCTCGGTTGCCGGGATTTCGGGCAGCGCCTGCAAAATATTACCCACGAGTTGGGGTGCGGTGGCCACATCGGGTGAGACCAGCGCATAGGAACGCCCCGCGGCGACCGCATGGGTCCAGTTCGTGCTCGCATCGGCCTCGATCGTCCAGCCGGCCTCGTGAGGCGCAAAGCTGACGATCAGCGCGCCCACCATGCCCTCGCCCTGCCAGGTCCCATCGCCCGTGCCGCCGTCCAGGTGGATCACCGTGTGCGGTCGCCAACCCAGCGGCAACAGCAACGGCAGCGCCTGATCCGAGAGTGCGGCAAACTGGGTCGATCCGCTGTTCCAGGACAGTGTCGTGGTCGTCGCCGCCGCGGCGATGGTCTGCGACAGCGCCGCGTTGGCCGCGGTCGCGCGTGTTTCCGCCGTCTCTACCGCAATCTGACCCGTGGTGGCATCGATGGTGTCACCTAACGGTGTCGGGCGTGCATCCGGCATCTGACGTACATCACCCGGAAGCAGCGCGCTCGCCAGCTGGACCGCGTTGAGACCAGGGGCCTCGACCAGCATGTGGCTGACCGCCTCGGTCCGCCAGTAGCGATAGTAGCCCTGTGCATCCGTGACCAGGCTCTCGCCGCTCGGATACAGCGTCACCGAAGCTCCCGAGATCGGATGGCCGGTTTCCGCGTGGTAGACGCGGCCTTCGACCAGCACATCGCCCTGGATCGGCACATCCAGGGTTGCTTCATTGCTGCTACCGTCAAAGGCCTGAGCCACGGCCACAAAGTGCATCGTGGCCAGGTCGGTCCGCAACGGGACCGAGACCGCGTGCTGCAAGCGATCGGAGGTCACCGTCGCCAGTTGGATTCGTTGCCCGTCGCGCTCCTCATACAGCGTGACCGAGCGGATCTCGCTTACTCCCAAAGCTTCCGCCGTCGCGATCACCATGAAGCTCGAGCCCGTGACCCCCACCGGCGGGTTTGCGGTCAGCTGAACCGCCACGCCCTTGGCCGGATCGGGAACCCAGGTTACCGTGACCGAGCCGTTGTTGCCCACGTGATCGGTCGCCAACAACTCGAGCGGAAAGGCCTCGGGCGCCAGATCGCGGATCTCGAAGGCAGCCGTGAAGCTGCCCAGTCCGGGCATCGCCGGTACGGACAAGGTCGGTACCGGGTCCCAGGTATCGAACAGGCTGCCGACCAGGGTCAGGCTGTCACCCGGGCTGTCCTGGACCAGGCCGCCGTTGACCGTGATCGCCGGAGCGGTGCGATCGACCACCAGTTGGCGACGTTGTTGGATTGTCTTGCCGTTGGCGCCCATGGCGGCGAGGTCCAGCCATTGCAGGCCCTCGTCCGGGAGCGGCAGGTCGACCGTGAACGCATTACCGGTCAATGTCGCGGCCACGCCCTCGATCGTCAATGTCACGGCCGTTCCCTCGAGAATGCGGCCCGTGGCTGCGATGGTGTCCGCGGCGGTTACCACGCCGGGCAGCGGCGTGTCCCAAGCCACGCTGAAAGGCGCGTTGGGATCGATGCCGGCCGCAATTGTGACATCGTCGCTGAAGAGATTACCCGCCACGTCCTCGGCTTCGATGTGGATCGTCCAGAGGAAGCTGTCGGTCGGGCTCGTCCAGGTCCAGGTCAGCGGGTTGGTTCCGGCCCAGACCGCGTCCGGGTTCAGCCCGTCGCTGAGCGTGGCCGCGAAAACACCGCTGAGTGTGTCCTCGAAGCCGGCGCTGAAATCGACCGCGACACCCTGGTCGACCTGGACCGGCGGATCCCAGACGATGATGGGTGCGGTGCGGTCGAAGCTGAGCGTCAGCGCGACGCTGTCGCTCAGCCCGCCGGGCCCGGTGTAGTCGAATGCGACCATATGGCTCCCCTCGGGGAAGCCGACCGCCTGCCAGGAGCCCGCCTGGTCGGTCAGCGTGATCGGCTCGCTGCTGTTGATATCGGAGGCCGCGGTCACTGTTTCCACGTCTGCGCCCACCTCGATCGTATAAGCCAGGGTTTCTGCATTGACCCAGGAGCCATCCAGCGGTGCGCCGTCCACGCCGGTCAGGATCAGGTAGAATTCGGCGCCCATGTCCACGTCCAGCCGCGACTCGGCCACATTACCGGCGTGGTCCTCGATCGTCGCGTATAGGGTCCATACGGCACCGTCGGCGGGGCTGGTCCAAGACCAGCTCAAGACCGGGTTGTCGACATAGAGTGTCGTGTTGCCGAAATCGTCGCGGATCAGACCGGCGGCCAGGCCGCTCGTCTCGTCGGCCAGCGTCGCCGTCAGGGCCGTCTCGGTGGCCGGCGGGACGGTGCCCGGATCGGTCCAGACGATCGTCGGCGCGGTGCGGTCGATGTTCAGCGTCAGCGGCACCGTTCCGCCGGCTCCGGCCGGTCCGAACCAGGTAAACAGCAGGTCATGGTTGCCCTCGTCCAGATTCTGTACGAACCAGGCGCCGGCCCCGTCGACAATCGGGATCTCGTAGGGTCCATCGGGCAGGCTCAGCGAGGAGACCTCGACGCCCTGCACGTGGACCCCGGTTTCGAGCGTATAGTCCTGGCGCAGGCTGTTGGTCCAGCTGCCGTCGATTGGTGAATCATCATTGGCCGGGTGCAGTGTCAGGTAGAGGTCCAGCGGTTCGACTGTCACTAACCGCGTGGTCGTGTCGGCGTTGCCGGCAGCGTCGGCGGCCGACAGGGTCAGCGCGATTTCCGTCAATGCCACATCGACAGGTACCGGATAGGTCTCGCCGCCGACAGGCTCGGTGCTCACCGAGAGACCGTCACGGGTCAGCTCTGCCGTGGCAATGCCGTTCGCATCGCCGGCCAACCAGGTATAGGTTAGCTCGGTGCCTTGCAGCACCGTCAGCGGCGCGTCGATCATCAGCGTCGGTTTGGTGATGTCACGATTAATCGCGCGTTGAGCCCGGGCCGTGTAGCCGGCCAGGCTTGCCTCTGCCACGAGGGGAATTTCGCCCTCGCCGTCCAGGGCCAGGTCGAACGTCCAGTCCGTGCCCGTCTGCTGGGTCGCCAGTCCATTGAGCAAGACCGTTGCCGCGGCGTCCGCGACCGTGCCGGTCACCGTGACCGTATCGGCGTTGGTCAGCAGACCGTTCTCGGGGCTCGTGATCGCGACCTGGATCTCCTGGGGCTGGACCGCCACCAGATGTGTCAGATCATTGCTGTTGCCGAGTTCGTCGCCGGCGGTCATGGTCAGCTCGATTTCCGTGAGCGCCGGGTCGAGCGGAACGTCATAGCTGCTCGAACCCGGTGTGGTCGTACCGATCACCTCGCCGTCGCGGCGCACCTCGACAAAGGTCACCTGATGCGCGTCCTCGGCCAGCCAATCGATCGCGAGGGTCTGTCCCTGGACGATCGTCTCGACGGCGTTCAGCGTCAGCGCCGGTCCCAACGTATCGCGGTCGATCGTGACGCTGTCGGTAGCGGTGTAGGTGCCCAGGGTGGCCGCGGCCGAGATCGAGATCAAACCCTGGCCGTTGAGCGGCAGGTCCACGGTCCAGTCGGTGCCGGTCAGAGTCGCGTTCAGGCCATTGACCGTCACGGTTGCATCTACCCGCGAAACCGTGCCGGTTACCGTGATCGAGCTCGCATTGGTCAACAGACCGGGTTCGGGCGTGGTGATCGCGATGTTCAGGTCGATCGGCAGCACCGTTACCGGGTGCGTGAATGAGCCGAAATTGCCAACCGTGTCTTCCGCCTCGATGCGCAGCAGTATCTGCGTCAGGGTCGGGTCGAATGGAATGGTCTCGGTGCGTGTGCCTGCCTGTTCCGCGCTGATCACCCTCTGGTCGCGGCGGACCTCGGTCCAGGCCACGCCGTTGGTATCGCCGGCCGACCACGACCAGGTCAGCTCGGCGCCCTGCGGGATCGTGTCAGGTGCGTCCAGCACCAGAACCGGCGGACTGACATCGCGCACAATCGTCCGTTTCGCCGCCGCCGTGAAGTTACCCAGCGTCGCGACCGCGTTGAGGGTTATCGACCCTTCCTCGATCAGGGTCAGCGTGGTGCTCCAGCTCAGACCGTCCATATCGGCGGCCTGATCGTTCAGGGTCACGGTTGCATCCGCATCCGAGACCGTGCCCGTCACCAGCAACTGATCGGCGCCGGTCAGGTGACCGGCGCGCGGATCGACAATCGCCACCTGTAGCTCAAGCGGCTGGACCGTCACTACCTGGCTCGTCGATGCGCTGTTGCCCAGCGTGTCGGTTGCGCTCAGATCCAGCACGACTTCGCTGTAGGTTGCGTCCAGCGGCACGTCGAAGTTCAAGGTGCCGGCCGTCTCGGTGCCGACCACCAGGCCCGCGGCGCGCATCTCGGTCGTCGCCACACCGGCCGTGTCCTCTGCAAGCCAGGAATAGTCGAAGCTGTCGCCGACGATAATCGTTTCGGGTACGGTGATCGTCAGGCTCGGCCCGCGAATGTCGCGCTCGATGGCGACGCTGTCAACCGCGCTGAACCCGGCCAGCGATGCCTGGGCGCTCAGGTCGATCGGACCTTCCTCGATCAGGGTAATTGTCGCCGTCCAGTCGGTGCCGGTCACCAGGGCTTGTTGGTCGCGAACGGTGACCGCGGCACCGGCGTGGCTGACGGTACCGCTGAGATCGATCTGACCGGCCGCGGTGCGGGTTCCGTCCTCTGGGCTGATGATCGCGACTGAGAACGCGATCGGATTGACTGCCACGGTCAGCGTCGTTTGGTTGTTGTTGCCGAGATCGTCTTCGGCTTCGAGCACAAAGCCGAGTTGGGTCAGTGCGGCGTCGATCGGGACGAGATAGGGCTCGGTGCCGCCGGCCGCGCTGCTGAAGGGCGCGCCGTCCAGGGTCACGCTCGCTGTGACCGGATTGCCGCCATCATCGGCCGACCAGGTGACCTGGAGCGATTCGCCCATGGTTACCGGATCGGGTAGGGCCGTCAGGGACAGCACCGGCGGGGTCGTATCGCGCACGATCGTGATGCTCGCCTCGCTCGGCTGGGCACCGGTCAGCGTCGCGGTCGCGGTGATCGCGTTGTCGCCCTCGAGGTCGAGCGGCACAGTCGCTTCCCAATCGTTACCAACAAGCGTTGCGGGCACGCCGTTGACGGTGACCGTCGCGAGAGCCTCGGAGACCGTGCCGGTGATGACCTCGCTCGATTGGTTGGTCCGCGTGCCGTCCGCGGGCGCCGTGATCGCGATAGTCACGCTCAGTGGCTCGACGGGTACGGTCAGTGTGCGCTGATCCGCGTTACCCAGGCTGTCCTGGGCATCGAAGACGATGTCGAGCTGGGTCAGGCCCGCCTCGATGGGCACGGTATAGCCCTGCTCGCCCGACGCTTCTTCGCTTAAGAGTGTTCCGTTGATCGCAACGGAGCCGGTCACCGGCGTGCTGTCGTCGGTTGCCGACCAGGTGATCGTGATCTCCTGACCCATCGTCACCGGGTCGGGTGTCGCGCTCAGGCTCATGACCGGCGGGGTCGTGTCGCGCATGATCGTGATGCTCGCCTCGCTCGGTTGCGCTCCGGTCAGTGTCGCGGTTGCGGTGATCGGGTTGTCGCCCTCGATGTCGAGCGGCACGGTTGCTTCCCAATCGGTGCCGGTCAGTGTCGCGGGCAAACTGTTGACGGTGACCATCGCTGTCGGTTCTGAGACCGTACCGGTGATGACCGCGCTCAGCTGGTCAGTTCGGGTTCCGTCCGCGGGTGCGGTGATCGCGATTGTCACGATCAACGGCTCGACCGGTACGGTCAGCGTGCGCTGATCCGCGTTGCCCAAGTCGTCCTGGGCATCGAAGACGATGTCGAGCTGGGTCAGGCCCGCCTCGATGGGCACGGTATAGCCCTGCTCGCCCACGGCCTGATCGCTGAAGGGGATGCCGTTGACCGTCACGGAGCCGGTAACGGGTGTGCTGTCATCTGTTGCCGACCAGGTGATCGTCAGGGTCTCGCCCATGGTCACCGGGCTCGGCAAGGCGTTCAGGCTCATCACCGGCGGTGTCTGGTCGCGGATGACCGTAATCGAATCGCCGGCGGTCGCGGCGGCCAGGTTTGCCTCGGCCGTGATCGGATTGGCACCCTCGAGGGTAAGGGGGACACCAGCGCTCCAGTTGGCGCCGTCGCGGGTCGTGGTCAGACCCGCCACCGTTACCGTTGCAACGGGCGGATCAACCGTTCCGCTCACCGTCACCGTGCCGGCGCTGGTGGTGAAGCCGGCCGTAGGGCTGGTGATCGCGACCACCAGGTTCGGTGGCAGGACCGTGACGATTTCCTCTTTACCGGCGTTGTTGCCAAGCGTGTCGGTAGCGGTCAAGGTCAGGGTATAGGCGGTCAGGGCGGCATCATAGGGCACGGTCAGGCTGTCGCTGCCGGGGGTGGTCTCGGCGATCAGGACGCCGTCGCGGGTCATCGCGACCGAAGCAATCCCCGCATCGTCGACCGCGGCCCAGTCATAGGCCAGGGTCTCGCCCTGGCGTACGGATTCAGGTGCGTTCAGGGTCAGGGCCGGGCCGGTGATATCGCGAATGATCGTGATCGCCGCGGTGTCGGTCACACCGGCAAGTGTGGCCGTCGCGGTTATCGGGATCTCTCCATCAACTGTCAACGGCAGATCCACGGTCCAGGTGCTGCCGGTTTTGGCGGCGGGCCCGCCGTTGACCGTGACTTCCGCGGCCTCGGGGGTGACCGTACCGCTGACGGTGACCGTGCCCCCGGCAGTGCGCAGCAGGTCCACGGGGCTGGTGATCGCGATCTGGACATCGGGAGGCAGGACCGACACGGTTTCGGTCCTGGTGTTGCTGTTGCCCAATGTATCGCCGGCGGTCAGCACCAGGCTGACCTCGGTCAGCGCGGCATCGTAGGGGACAGTGAAGCTGTCGGAGCCGGGCGCGCCGGCAGCGACCTCGACACCGTTGCGGGTCAATGAGACCGAGGCAATGCCGCTCTCGTCATCAGCGGTCCAGGCATAATCGAGCACGTTGCCCTGAACCACGCTTGCGGCGACGGTGATCCCCAACACCGGCCCGGTGACATCGCGCACGATGGTCACCGCATCATCGGCTGTCTGGGCACCGAAGGTTGCCGTGGCAGTCAGCGTGATGGGACCTTCTACGGTCAGCGGAACCGTTGCGGTCCAGTCGGTATCTGTCGCTATCGCTGCCACGCCGTTGACGGTGACGGCAGCCGCCGGGTTGGTGACGGTACCGGTAACCGTGATCTCGGCTGCAGCGGTGCGGGAGCCCGTTGTCGGGCCGGCGATCGCGACGGCAAGCGGAATCGGATCGACGATCACGGTCCGTGAATCGCTGTGCGTGTTGCCGGCGCGATCCTCGCCATAGGCCGCAAGCGCGATCTCGGTAAGACCGACGACGATTGGCACCGAGTCGTTGCGGGTGCCCGTGGCCTGATCGGAAACCGTCGTGCCGTCCTTGGTCACGTCGACCAGGGCCAGCTCGAGGTTATCGGTAACGGTCCATGACCAGCTCAGCGTCTGGCCCATGGTTACCCGTTCCGGTGCGGTCACGATCGCGACCGGCGGGGTGACATCGCGACTGATGGTGATCGCATCGCCGGCGGCATAGAGGCCCAATGAGGCCTCGGCCGTGAGCGCAATCGGGCCCTCGCCGGTCAACGCCAGGTCAACCGTCCAGGCATTGCCTGCCACCGTTGCAGCGGAGCCGTTGACCAAAACCGTTGCCTGTGAGTGCGCCACGGTCCCGCTGACGGTGAGATTGTCCGCGGTCGTCCAACTGTCGGCGACGGGGTCGGTGATGCTGACGGAAAAGGCAATCGGGATGACCGTCACGGTGACATCTGCGCGTTCGGTATTTCCCAGACTGTCGGCGGCTTCGAGGCTGAAGGCATAGCCGGCACGCGCCGGGTCGAAGGGGACGTCCAGCGTCTCGTTCCCAGCAGCTTCGCTCGAGACGATCGTGCCGTCCAGGATGAGCGTGGCCGTGACCGGGCCGTGCGGATCGCTTGCGGACCAGACGTAGCTGAGGATGGTACCCTGGTCGACCGGATTCGGGGTCGCGATCAGGTTCAGGGTCGGTCCGGTGGTGTCGCGCACAACCGTGGTCTGATCGCTGGCTTCCCTGCCCAGCAGAGTTGCGACCGCTTCGATGAGGTTGTCGCCCTCAGAGCCCAGCGTAACCTCGGCGCTGAAGCTGTTTCCCACGAGAGGCGTGTTGATGCCGTTGATGGTGAGTGTCGCCAGCGGTGTCGAGACGGACCCGCTCACCGTGACGGTTGTTTGTGCGGTCAGCAGACCGTCCACGGGGTCGGTGATCGACACGATCAGCTCGGGCACGGTGACGGTCAAGGTGTAGACTTGGATCGCCGCGCCGCCGCGACCGTCCACAGCCAGAATTTCGACCGCGTGATCGCCCTCGTTCAGGCCTGGCGACCAGGAGATAGCACCGGTGGCCGTGTCGACTGTCATGCCGTCGGGCGCCTCGAGCAGACTATAGCTGACGGTATCGCCATCGGGGTCGACCGCGTTGGCTGGATAGGCGTATTCGGCGCCGATCTCGACGGAGGTCACCGGCTCGGAGGTGAACACGGGCGGCAGGTTGGGGCAGAGCGTGACCGGTGGGACCGCGTAATGATCGGCGACCTCGGTTTCGCTGAGTGCGCGGGTGTAGACCGCGACCAGGTAGTAGGTCCCCAGCCAGGCCCGTTCCATCGGGTTGATTTCGTTGCCCAGTGCGAACAGGAAGCTGTCGTCCCAGTTGCCGGCATCGCCGCTGACGGTCTGTTCGGCGGCGATGACGTCGTTGACGTAGATCCGCGACAGACCCGAGGGCTCGCGCACGAAGACCACATGGTTGAGCGTCGTGGTCACGGTGTTGCCGGTCGTGGTTGTCGACGGATTGGCACCGTTGTCGCCCGCATCCGTCGTTCTGAAACGGACATCGTACTCGCCGGCCTTCTGGCCCAGGGTGACGTTGCGCGTGTGGGGCGTGTCCGAGATCGTGACCATACGGGCCGGGCTGGTCGGGCCCTGGGTCAGGTTGGTGGGCTCGACCCAGGCCTCGATCGTGAGCGCGCCGTCGGTCTTGACGGCGTTGGTGATGCGACTGGGCGGTGCGGCGGACAGCGCGATCGTATCGTCGTCGAAACGCAGACCACCACAGGCCTGCCAGGTCACCATGTCCACATCGGCGATCGTCAAGTCCAGGGGATCGGCCAGACCGGCGCGGTCGGGGACGTGATCGCCCGAACCGTCGCGAAAGCTGTAGTAGGCGGCCAGATCCTCGTCGGACCGTTGCGGTGTACCGGGTGCGGTGACGTGGATTTCGACCGTGCGTGTATCGGTCAGACCGCCATCGTCGACCACCGTCAGGGTCGCCGTGTAGAGACCGGGATCGGCGTAGGTGTGCGTGACCCGCAGGCCCTCGCCCGCGCTGCTGTCGCCAAAACTCCAGGAAAAGCGTGCGATCGCGCCATCGGGATCGTAGGAGCCCAGCCCATCAAAGGTCACCGCCAGAGGGGCTTCACCCGACAGTCTGTCTGCTTGCAGGGAGGCGACCGGTGGCCGGTTACAGGTCGTCGGCTCACCGAGCGAAAAGTGCGTCGCGATCTGGTCTGGAGTCAGCACCGCGTCGTAGAGGGCGACCTGGTGGAAGGTGCCCAGCCAGGGCCGGTCCGCGGTGGTCTCGTTACCCAGCACGAAGCTGAAATCATCGGCCCAGTTACTGAGATCGCCGCCGACGGTCTGGGTGGCGACCTGGGTGCCGTCGACCCAGAGCGCGGCATTACCGGCCGCATCGCGGGTGAAGAGCACGTGGGTCAACTCGGTGTGGACCGCACCGCCCTGAGTAATCGAGTTCAGCCCGTTGTCGCCGGCCGTGGTCGTGCGCAACCGCACGACCCAGGTCGACCCCTCCTGACCCAGGGTCAGGTTGCGCAGATAGGCCCCGTTCGAGATGCTGACCACGCGAGCGGGACCGTTCTGGGTGGTATTGGCAGGGGTGAGCCAGGCCTCGAGCGTGAGTGCACCGGAGGTTCGGATCGCGTCGATCAGTTCGGTCGGCAGGTTCTGGGCGGTGATCGCGGTGGGGCTGTCCAGGCGGAGGCCGCCACAGGCTGCCCAACTGGCCGCGGCCGGGTCGCCGATCTCCAGGTCGAGCGCCGGCAGCACACCCGATACATCGGCGACGAGCGTCCCCGAGCCCTCATCGAAACGATACTCGGCCAAGAGGTGATCGGTGGCGCGGCTCGGCCGTGGCAAGATGTCGAGCGCCACCGTCGCGGTATCTATTTTGTCCTGATCGTCGGTGACGGTCAGCGCGATCAGATAGCTGCCCGGTTCGGTATAGGTATGGTTGACTACGGTGCCGGAGGCCGTGTTGCCGTCGCCCAGATCCCAGGCATAGGCAATCAGCGTACCGTCGCAATCGCGGGCGCGCGCGGCATCGAGCAGGACGGCAAGCGGTGCCGTATCGCCGTTGGCCAGCAGGTCGAAGGCAGCGGTCGGCGTCCCCGTGCACGGTGGGTACACGGTCACGGTCTCTGTCTTCGTGCTTTCGTTGCCCAGCGTGTCCTGCGCGGTGACGACGAGCACGATCTCGGTGAGGCTCGGATCCTCGGGCACCGCATAGCTGCCGGTCCCGACCAGGCGGTTGTCGACCGGGTTTCCGTTCAGAGTCACCAGCACCGAGGCGACGCCGTTGGCATCATCGGCTGTCCAGCTGTATTCCAGGTTCTCGAGCTGCGAGATCTCCGCGGGTGCATCGAGCGTAATCGCGGGCCCTTCGGTGTCGCGCACGATGCTCAGGGATTGCGTCTCGATACGACCGCCCATCTCCGCGCTGACCTCGATTGGGAAGCTGCCATCGGCGACCAGCGGCAGGGTGGCGGACCAATCCGAGCCGATAGAGTCGGCCGCGACGCCGTTGACGGTCACAACCGCACCGGGGTGGGAAACCGTCCCGGTGACGACGATCTCATCAGCATTGGTCAGCGACCCGTCGGCGGGTTGGTTGACCGCGAGGGCAAGACACAGCTCGCGCAGACCGACGGCGTAGTGATCGTCGATCTCGGCGGCCGACAGCGCGCGGTCATAGAGTGCGACCAGGTGATAGTCGCCCAGCCAGGCGCGATCGCTGCCGTCGGTCTCGTTGCCCAGCGCCAGCACGAAGCTCTCGTCCCAGGTGCTGAAATCGCCTGCAATAGTCTCCTGGCCGCGAACGGTATTGTTGACGTATAAGGTTGCAGCGCCAAACGCATCGCGGGTGTAGACCACGTGGAGCAGATCGGTGGTCGTCGCCGAGCTGCTGGTGGTCGTCGACGGTTGAGCGCCGTTGTTCGTGTCGGTGCGCAGCCGCACGTCGAGTTCGCCGGCCTTCTGGCCCAGGGCGAAGTTACGAACCGTGGTCGAGCCCGAGAGTGTGACGATCCGCGCCGGGCTGTCGGGGCCCAGGGTCAGATCGTCGGGCTTGACCCAGGCCTCGATGGTGAGCGCGTTGCCGGCTTGCAGGCGCGCGATCAGGTCGGTCGGCGGCCCGTTGGAAACGGCGATCGATGCGCTGTCGAGCGAGAGACCCGAGCAGGAGAGCCAACTGCTCGAGAGCTCATCGGCAAGGGTCAGGTCCAGGGGCTCACCGTTGCCGGCCTGATCGAGGATCCGGTCGCCGCTCCCCTCGTCGAAGCGGTAGAGGGCAAGCAGCCCGTCGGCTTTACGGTGGGGCGCACCCGGCTCGCTGACCTCTACGGCCAGCGTGCGGGTAGCCGTCTCACCGCCGTCATCGGTCACGGTGAGGGTGACGCGATGGACACCACCGGTTGTGAAGACGTGTTGCGGTGTCGGGCCGTTGCCGACCTGGCCGTCGCCGAAGTCCCAGCTGTAATCGGCAATCGTGCCGTCGGGATCGCTTGAGCGCGTGGCATCGAAGCTGACCGCCAGGGGCGCGGAGCCACTGACCACATCGGCCTCGATACGGGCCACGGGCGGCCGGTTACAGGTAGCGGGCGGGCCGACAGCGCGATGGTGGGCGATCACGGCCGCATCGAGTGCGGTATCGTAGATCGCGACGCGGTGGAAAGTGCCCAGCCAGGGCCGATCGCCCGTGAGCTCGTTGGCCAACGCGAAGCTGTAGTCGGTCCAATTGCTCGTATCGCCGGTGACCGTTTGGGTCGCCGCGAGCGTGCCGTCGACGTAGATCGCGGCTGCACCCTCGGCATCGCGGGTGTAGACCACATGGGTCAGCAGGCCCGCGGCCGCATCGGTATCGGTCCGGGTGACCGGATTGGTGCCGTTGAGGCCGGTGTCGGTGGTGCGCAGGCGGACCACCCACTCGTCGCCTTCCTGGCCCAGGGTGAGGTTGCGGTTATTGCCGTCAGCCGACAGCGTCGCGATGCGGGCTGGCCCGCTCTGGTCGGCCGAGCCGGGCACGAGCCAGGCCTCGATGGTGAGCGCGTTGCCGGCTCGGATCGCATCGTTGATCTTGGTCGCATTGGCAACGCTCGTGATCAACGTATCCCCGGCGACCTCCAGGCCGCCGCAGGGGTCCCAGCTGATCGCGTCGGGGTCTTGAATCGTCAGGTCGAGCGCGGGCGCAATGCCCGAGGTATCGTTCACAACGCTGCCGCCGGCATCGGTGAAGTCCCAGGCAGCCAGCAGGTTCTCGCCGGCTAGCTGGTCTTCGCCCAGAACCAGGACGGTGCGCGTCGTCGAAGCCGTCTGTCCGTCGTTGTCGGTGACCGTGAGCACGATGTCGTAGCTGCCCGGCGTCGGGTAGACGTGGTTAGCGATGAAGCCGCTGTTGTTCTGACCGTCGCCGAAGTCCCAAGCGGCGCTCTGGATCGTGCCGTCGCAGTCAGACGAGCCATTGGCATCCAGGTTGACGGTGACGGGTACGGTGACGCCGTCGGTTGTCACGTCGAAGGCCGCCAAGGGGAGGCCGTCGCAGGGGTCCATGATCGCGGCCAGGCCGGCCGCGTCGAGAGCGACATCGTAGACCCTGATATCGTCGATGATGCCGTCAAACGGTTTGTCGCCGGCTCCTGCCGGTTGGTTGCCCACGGACACACCGAGGCCCATACGCTCGTCGATCGTGCCGCTGAGCGCTGTCGAGCCCACCTCAACGCCGTCCTGGAACAGCTTCAGCAAGGTACCGTCGTAGACCAGAGCCGCGTGGGTCCAGGTCCCGGCCAGGATCTCACCGCTCGTGGCGATCAGTGTGGCGGTGGTTCCATTGGTGCGGAAACGGGCGCGCAGTCGCATCACGCCGCCGTCCAGAACGGTGCTCAGCATCCAGTCGTGATCGGCCGCGTTGGTGCCCGAGGCCCGCGAGATCAGACGCCCGTCGCCAATGTCGAAATCATCGGCCTTCAGCCACAGCGCGATCGTTGCCGCGCTACCCGACAAGCCGGGCCCGCTGAAGGCGATGCGATCGTCGACGCCGTCAAAATCGAGCGCGCCGTCCAGCTTACCGCCGACCCAGAGAGCGCCGTCCACCTGACCGGGCCAGGTCCCGCCGGCATCGCCGGCAACGGTGCCCGCCCCCTCGTCCAACGGCCAGTGCGCGGTGGGGATCTCCTGGCCGAGCAGACCACCGGCACACAGCCACACAAGGCAGGTGACCAGACCTCTCCGAACAGATTGTCGCAATGGGGAATGACGATGCTGACTCATGATGCGCTCCATTCCATGTCGGAAACTGTCGATGCTCGAGGGCCCGCCTTCACGGACGGAAGGTGGGTGACCCGCCGTGGTAGAGGAGGTTGATCTGCCGGGGCGTGAGCACGACATCCCAGATGACGTGCTCGTCCAGCCAACCCTGGTAATAGGTTTCGCTGCTGTGGTTGCGACCGTGATAGGCGTCGGCCGTCGTATCGGTGATGAGTGGGAAGGCGGTGATGCTCCACGACTGGGTGTCGATCAAGACGCCGTCGAGGTAGAGCGAGGCCGTGCCCTCGTCGAAGGTGAGGGCGATGTGATGCCAGGTACCCGGCAACAGCTCCGGTGTCTTTATCACCGATGGATTCGGAACATTAGCCGCGGGCTCATCCGGCGAGAAGCCCAAGGTGCGATCGGCATGAGTGGTCAGCGCATAGGTCCAGGAGTTGCTCCGCCCCGTGGCAAACAAGCCGCCGAGTTCGTGAAAGTCCTCGACCCTGGCCCAGATCGAGATACTGGTGGTTCCGGTCGCTTGGCCCTCGTCGCCGTTCAGATCGTAGAGGTACATGGGCTCGTGCTGGATTCGATTGTTGATACCGTCGAAGTAGTAGGATGTCGCTTCGATCCCGAGTTGCCCGCCCAGGCCGGACCAGATCCTGCCGTGCGCTTCTCTACCCGCGACGCTGTAGTGATCGACCAACTCGACCCAGCCGGTGCCGTTTTGCGTCGTGTGGAAGTCCCAATGGGCGACGGGTTGCGGCAGCGGCAGCCCGACGTCGTCGTTACGCGTGTAGGGTGAAAGGGTAACCCCGTTGCTCTCCCTGGCAATCGCATCGACGGTCGTCAGGCGCAGGCTGTGAAGCGAGCCCGGGCTCAGGCTGTCGACCTGATAGGCGAGCGTGTCAGATGTGAGCGGGATCGGGTTGGGATCGCCGTCCACGTAGAGGTTATAGGTGACCGGCGCATCGCCGAACGACACGGGTGGCGCCTGCCAGCTGAGATCGAGGGTGGTGGCGGTCGCGGCCACGGACAGATCGCCGGCCTCTCGAGGCGGTACCGCGTAGTGGCGTGCCCCGAACGCGCCGCGGTAGTAGAGCGAGCGGATCTGCTGAGCGCTGAGTGCGGTATCCCAGATACCGAGCTCGTCGACGAAACCGTCATAGGCGGTCTGGCCGCGGACCGGGTTGGTACCGAGGATCAAGGCGCGATCATCGGCAAGGGTAAGGGTCGCCAAACCCCAATCGTCGCTGCCCACGAGGAGACCGTTCAGGTAGAGCAAGACCTGGCCGGCCTCGACGGTGGCGGCCAGATGGTACCAGGTACCGGCCGCCAACGGGCCGACCCGCAACCCGGCGTCCGGCGTTGCCGGGTAATCGCCCTGCAGGCTCAGCCAGCCGCCGGCGATATCGCTCTGGGTGGTCAACGAGAAGGTCTCGCCGGTGCCGCCGGCGGAGAGGTAACCGACGATGCCGCCGTCGGCGGTGAAGCTCGACACGTTAACCCAGGTCGCGAGTGTGAAGGATGTCGCGGTTGCATCCAGCTCTGATGTGGCGGACGCGGTCGCGCTGCCGCTCGCCCGGAACTCGAGGCTGCTGCCGACTATCCCGGCTCGGCCGGCCATCGCGTTCGTTGCGACGGCATGGTGCTGCCCGGTCGCATCGCCGAGCGTAGTCCCGGTGATCGAGACCGATTCCATGTCGTAGTGCAGGATCGGTTCGGGCACGGCCAGCGCGTTGATGGTTACCGATTGCGTCTCGAGGGCCGAGGGCAAACCCAGGAAATCAATGGCAACGACCGCGAAGTGGTAGGTATTGCCGGCAATCAGGTCGCTGAGGGCGACGACTTCATTGTCAACCGATTGGGTGGCAACGAGGGTCGCCTGGCTGACATCGGTGAAGGGTGTATCGGACAGGTAGACCCGGTAGCTGTCTACGGGCTTGACGGCGCCGGCGCCGTAACCGCTCCAGTCGAGGATCACCGTCGTGCCGTTGTCAGCCGTGGTCGAAAATGATACGGCCGGGTTGTCGGGTACGAAGTCGTAGAAGCGGACGCCGTCGTCGCCGGCGACCCACAACAGCTCGCGGTTATAGCTGTCGAGCACGGTGTTCCAGATACCGATCTCGTCGATCCGCCCGACAAGGCCGGTATCGCCCGCGGTGTGACGGTTGCCGAAGCTGAGCGTGCCCTGTGCCGCCAAGGGCAGCGCGGTCACCGACCAGTCGGCCTCGTCGATCAGCACCCCGTCCTGGTAGAGGCCGGCGTGACCATGGTCGAATTGGGCGACGAGATTGGACCAGCGGCCTCGGGTTCTCGGAGCTTCCAAGAAGTCCGTGCCCGACTGGAAGCGGTACATGCCGCCCGAGATGTGTATCGAGAAGGTCTCGAGACCCGGCTCGCCGTAGCTGATAATACCGCCGTCGTCGGGCGTGTCGGGTCTGACCCAGACCGAGACGGTGAGTGTTTCCGGGATATCCAGCGCGGCCGAGTGGGCGAAGCTGACCTTGTCGCTGCCGTCGAAGATCAGGCCGCCCCGGAGAATCGATCCGACCGGGGCAGCGCCTTCGAGCAGGCCGTGGTGCCTGCCCAGGAGATCGTAGGCATAGGTCTCGTCGACCGCTTCTGTATCGAGCGTCCAGTAGGAGACCGCGTCCGGCATGTACCGCGTCTGCGGTGTGGGGGACTGTGAGCCGATCTGGCCCCGGTTGCCGAAGATGTCGACGGCGACCACGCCGTAGTAGAACGGCGGCCCGTTCAGGAACCCCACGGTGTCGAAACGGTCGTAGGCCCAGAGCTTGAAGCCTTTCAGTTTGTAGCCGACATTGTAATTGCCGGGAAACGGTTGATCGTCGACGTAGACGGAATAGTGGTGGAGCCTGCGTCCCTGCGCCTTTTCGTCGTAGCCGCGCCAGTCGACGACATGGACGGTGCCATTGTCGAGCTCGGTCACGGTGAAGGGCACCGGGTCGAATTCCACGTAATAGCTGTCGACCATGATGCCGTACTCGCCCTGACCATGGAGAATGTCGACTTCGGTCTGCGTGAGCGTGTTGCCGAAGAAGACGAGCTCGTCGAGATGACCGGTGAAGCGTGTGCCTCGATCGGTGACATCGCGGCCGATCGCCAGTGTGGCGCCCGCCTCGAACGGCAACGTCACGATCCCCCAGTTGGTGGAATTTGCGAGCACGCCGTCGAGATAGATCGAGGCCGTGCCGTTGTCGAAAACAGCGACCAGGTGGTACCAGCGATCGGTCTGGATGGGATCGGTGCCGACGGTGAATTCGGCGTCCGGCCAGTTCGCTTTGAAGCGCAGCCCGCCGGAGGCAATGTCGATGGTGAAGGTCTCGCGGCCCGTGTGGCCGTGGCTGAGGATGGTTGCGCCCTCGGTCAGGGCCTCCGCCGTCACCCACAGCGAGATGCCGGTCATGGACGGCATATGAGGCGGGATTTCCTCCTCGCCCGGTGGCTCGGCTACCAATGGAATCTCGGTGAAGGGTAGCTCGACGGACGCGCTGCCGTCGAAGCTGAGGCTCTCGCCGGCAACGGCGACCTGTGACAGCGTCGCTCCCTGGAGATCGCCCGGGTTGGCCTTGAGAATGTCGTAGGTGCGCGTCGACGAGGTGTCCTCATCGTCGAAGGTCAGGTAGGTGACCGGGTAGGGCAGCGCGACGGTCTGCTCGTCGGCGAAGAAAGAGCCGAAGGTGGAGTGGTTACCGAAGACATCAACAGCGACCACGGCGTAGTAGTGGTCGTATTCCACATCGAGATCGGAGAACGAAACCAGCTTCACGTCGGGTGAGAGCGCCGAGCTCAAGTTTTCCTCGTCCTCGAATGCCATCGGCTCCTGGCTCTCGTAGAGGAGATATTCAACGACCGCCTGGTTGGTTGCGTCGTAGTCGCGCCAGTCGATGACGGCGATGTTTTGGTAGTTGGCAGTGAAAACTTTGGTTGCCACCGCCGGCGGCGGGTTGAAGTAGGTGCCGACCGGTACATCGTTGTTCCCCTGCTCGAAGACCTGGTTGACTTGCCCGTCACTCAGGGCGACATCCCAGAGCGCGACCTCGTCCAAATCGCCGCGGAATTGGGCAATCGCGCCCGGTCCCGAGCCGAAGGAGAGCCGGCTGGGCGCACCGAGCGGGAGCAGGGTGCCGCCCTCGGTGATCGTCGTGGATGCCGCCGGGCTACCGTCGAGGTAGAGCGTCGCCGTACCCTCGCCGTAGACAGCCGCAACATGAACCCACTGATTCAGCGCCGGCGGTTCGGATTCGATCTCGAAGTTATCCGAGCGGAAAACAAAGCCTTCCCCACCCAGCTCGAGGCTGAAAGTGGTCGTCTCCTCGTCGCCATAGGTGACCAGAGCGGCGCCGTAGTCCCACTGCGAAACCGAGACCCAGGCAGCAACGGATACGTTTTCTTCGCTGTCCAGATCTTCAGAGGGCTGGAAGTCGACCGAAGAGGTGCCGTTGAAGCCGAGCGCCTCGCCGATGCGGCCTTCCGTACCGAGCAAGACCGCGGTGTTCTCGCCGTGGTGACGCTTCATGATGTCGTAGCTGTGTGTCTCGGTGGTGCCGAGGAGATCCAGAGGCCAGTAGGAGAGCGGATCGGGGAAGGCCCCGTTACCACCGCCGCCGGCCGACCAGTTGAGGGCTTCGTCCCGCCATGACTGCGGCAGGGCGTTGAAGAAGGGATCGAAGGCGGGATCGAAGCCGTTCTTCCAGTCGTCGTAGTCCTGCTGGAAGTACGGGATATCGTCGTCGCTGAAGTGAGGTGCCATCATCATCGGGAAGATGAAGGACCAGGTGCCGCTCTCGTTCGCGGGGAGCGTGTAGGTGAAGTCGATTGAGTAGTAACTGTCCTCGTATTCCTTGAGGTCGGCCGGGTCGAAGGTGATGAAGACGTCGTTGCGCGGCTCGGAGAAGGTCGGCATGACCTCGCTGAGATCGTCGCCGGCCAGCACCCCGAAGAGGAAGCCGGTGGCGGATTGGACCTCGTTCATGCCGGTGACCAGGCTGGTCTTGCGCCGCTTGCCCTCTTCACCGCCTCCGCCGCCCGGCTCACTCCAACTGACCTCCAGGGTTCGGTTGGTGAAGCCCGGGTAGCAGCCGATCATCAGGTACCATCTGCCCTCTTCGGTCGCGTAGTAGGGCACATACAGGACCTGGTCGCCCGGTCCGGAGGGCAGGCTGGCGTATTCCCAGTTGCCGTCGTCGGCCGGGACATCGTAGGTCAGGTAGAACGGCGCGTAACCGGAACCGCCGGTGAAGCTGATCGTCAGATCCGAGGCGTCCGCGGGGAGGTTGAAGAAGAAGTGATACTCGCACTCCTCCTCGTCCGTGGTCAGGGTGACCGGCTCCTCGTTGAACAGCGGCGCGATGCCGGAGTCATCGGGAGCATTGACGGCGTAGCGCAACGGGACCGAGATCTCGGTGTCGTCGATCAGGCCGGCGAGATCGATGATCTTGTGCCGCCAGGCGATCTCACCGTCGCTGCCGGTGGCCGTATCCACATGGCCGAACCAGCCGATCGGGCTGTAGAAGAAGTTGCCCTGCTTCAGCAAAGGCTGGCCGAAGGCCATTACGTTACCGTTGGGCGGCACGGTGCGCGCCACCGGGTCCTGCTTGTGGACACCGCCGCCGCTGCCTTCGCCGAAGCCCAGCCAGTTGGCGTGGATCAGACCCGGCATGATGCTGAAGTCCTGGACCAGGCCCCAGAACAATTCCTCGACCGCACCGTCCCAGAAGTCCAGGGTGATGTAGCCGTCGAGCCAGTCGTCCTCGGTGATCTCGCGTTCGATCACCCAGGTGTTGCCGCTGCCGAAGGCCTTTTGCGCCGTCTCGGCGGTCTTACCTTCGCCTTCGCCGCCACCGCCGCCGTTGCCCTCGTCGCCCCAACCATAGGTCAGGAAGAACCAGGTCCGGCCCAGCGGCAGCCACATCTCATCGCTACGCCATCCGTCCTCCACGCCGGGTGGGTAGTGGATATGGGCATAGTTGGTCTCGTTGATCGCGAAGACGCGATAGGCCTGCCCCAAGTCGTTCCGCGGACCGTAGATTTCCAGGTTGATTTGCCGGGTCTGCACCGGCGCCTCGTCGGGTTCCCAGGAAACCGTGATCTCCTGACCCGTCTCGGTGAAGACGCCCGAGCGCGCCGCCACCTTGGCGCCGCCTACCGACCAGTAGCCCAGGGGCATGATATAGGTGCGCGGCTCGGCGAAGTCGGTCGGGATGTTCTCGAAAAAGCCGTCCCAAGGACCCTCGGACCAGATCGGGAAGTCGGCCGGGCTGTAGTGCTCGCCCAACTCGCGTGCGATCCAGATCCAGCCGCCGTTCTGATCCGGCTTGTAGTAGCTGTCCCCTGGCTCACCGCTGAAATCGATCGCGCCGACGTGGAGGACGCCGAACGATTCGAAGACAAGGTCCTGGTCCGTGACCAGCATTGTGTTGTCGAAGACACCCTGTAGGAGTCTGACAGTACCTTCCAGGTAGCCGTCGATCTCGAATCTCAGATCGTTGGGGTGGTCTTTGACCATGCGGTAATCGGGCCCGTCGGGATCCTCTTCCAACTTCGTAAGATCGGCATCGTCGATCAGCAGGGATACCGCGAAGGACAGCGCGTTTGCACCGTTTTCCAGCAGAACTTCGCCCCTCATGACCGGGTAGGGCAGGTGAATGTCGTACTGGCCCGGGCTCGACAGTTCGTCCTCGAGCATGAGCACCGACGGTTCGGTATAGCTGTTGGAGATGTTGTCGTAGTAGCGATAACGCAGGGTGACCTCGCCGTTGCCCGGTAGGTAGACCGGACGGAAGAGGAGGCCCTCGTAGGGATCGTAGACATAGGTGGTGGTCGGCCAGTTCCGCTCGCCGTTGTACTTCTGGGAGTAGCCCGGCAGCACGTTGCCGGTAGCATTCTCGATGTAGGTGAAGCGCAGACCGGTTCGGTGCCCGTAATTGAGCTCGCCGCCGTCGGCGGCGCCCGCGACCATGACCACGGCTTCCCAACCGGCCGCGTTGTCGTAGTCGTCGACCACGATAATGTCGTTGTCCTCGGCGTCCTTGCTCACATAGGGTCTGATCGATGCCACCCGGCCCGTCTGCCAACCGTGGAAGAAGACCTCGATGCGGTTGATCTGGGCGCGGCGTACCGGAACCGTGAAGTGGTAGCCGTTCGGCTGGACATTCTCCGCGACCAGGAAACCGTTGACATAGAAGTCGAGCGGCCAGTAGTGCAGACCGGTGATCATGCGCAGGCGCGCCTCGATCGTGTCGCCGGCGCGCAGGACTTCGAAGTTGTTGACGCCGGTCAGCTGCAGGACGACCTGGGGATCCCAGGTGACCGCGTCGTCGGAGATGTAGCAGGCCCACTCCTCGCCGACCGCGAGGCCGGTGAAGGTGACCAGACCGAAGCCGTCGGTCTGTCCGATCAGCTCGCGGCCGTCCACGTGAAGGATGCGGACCCACATGCCGGCCAGAGTGATCTCGTCCTTGTCGATCACGCGCAGGGTCAGCTGCGCATTCTCCACCGGCTGACCGTTGACGTAGACCGTGCCGGCCTCGGCAGCGCCGCCGAAGCCGTTGTAGGCGTGCACCGACGCCGGCGGGAAGTCAGAGAGACCTGTGTCGTATTCGAGCGCGATACGACCGCCGGCGCCGCCGCCGTTACCCACATCGAGAGGCGCGGTCAGGCTGCGGTAACCGAGACCGCCGTCGGCACTGATGGTGCCGCTGCCGGTGATCGTTGCCGCGCTGATGTGAACGCTGCCGCCGGAGCCGCCGCCGCCCTTCTTCTCGTCGTCAGCCTCGCCCTCGCGACCGTCGGCGCGGATGGCTCCCTCGAGGATCAGGTCGCCGCCGATATCCAGGCGGATGCGACCGCCCCCGGCGCCACCGTCCAACTGAGAGGTACGACCGCCGCCCGAGCCGAAGGCGACCGGCGTGAGCGCTTCGTCGGCACCGTAGGCCGGTCCGCCCTCGGTATCGGTGCCGAAGCCGCCGGCACCGCCGTAGCCGCCGCCGGCGCCGCGCCGGTATGCTGTGCCTGCCGGTTCACCCGGTCCGTCGGCCGAGCCGTAACCGAGCCCGCCGGCATCGATCGCCGAATCGGGATCGATCGTCACGTCGCCGGTGACCGTGAGCGTCACGCCGGGTGTTTCGAGCGATCGATGGGTCAGCACCGCGCCGTTAATCAGACGCAGGCTCTTGAAGGTGTGCGGACCCACAACCGTCACGTTCGCACCCGAGATCAGGATGTCGCGGTTCTCGAAATTCTGTTCGGTGGTGCCCACCGTCCAGATCGTCTTGGTGTTGTCGATGACCGCCACGCCCTGGGGCACGCCGATCACATAAGTTGCCGACGTGACCGGACTGGGCCGGAAGCCGTCGCGGAAGACTCGTGCACGCAACGTCGTGTCGGTCGTCAGCGTCAGGCTGTTACCGTCGGCGATGACCGGATCGCCCATCGTCGGCTCGTCGCCGTCAAGCGTGTAGTGGATCGTCCCACCGGCCACACCGGTCACGGTGACCTGCTGTACATTGGTATAAACGCCCCCGTCCGGGAAGAACACCGGTTGCGGGGTCTCCATGACCAGGCCGTACTTCTGGGCCATGTAGGCTTCGACCTCGAGGATCTCGCTCTCATCCAGCAGGCGGTCGTAGACCAGGATCTCGGCGATATCACCGACGAGTTCCTCGGCGGTCGAACGGTCCATATAGTACCGCCGGCCGGGGCCCCAGCGATGACCGACAGCCATGCCGAAATGAGAATCGTCTGGCAGATTAACGACCTCGTCGGCGGTCTGGTTGCCCAATACGCGCGCGGTCAGCCGCTTGTTGTTGTCATTGCTGAGCGCCAGCAATGCCCAACTGTTGCCCACCGCGTAGCTGGAGAGCCGGGTGCTCTTGTCGATGTTGCGGCGGTAATAGCTGGAGTAGTCATGGGTAATGACGGTGGCCTGTAGCTCAAGGGCTTCGTCCACGCGGTAGGCCAACGGGTTTCTGTAGTCCATGTCATAGACCGAGAGCACGGTCACCGGTGCGTCGGTGGTCTTGACGAGCAGGAAGGTGGTGTTGGTCTCGTTAAACAGCGGGGCCGCCTTGTCGAGCTCCAGGAAGGACAGGTCGCCTTGGTGACCGTCGTAGACGCCGTTGTCGATGTCCAGGTTGCCGCCGGTGAAGCGAATGACGGGATTACCGCCCAACTCGCCGGTGACGAGCTGTGGCGAGGAGATCGGCTGACCTTCGTGAGTGAAGACGGTGGCATCGTTGGTGTTCACCGACTGGTCGCGCCAGGCGATGACGCCGGAGGCGTCGGTTTCGACACCGGCATCCGCCTTCAGCCACAGGCTCATACCACGGGTCGGGATCTGGGGATTTGAAGCCAGCAGGGTCACCAGCCGATCGGCCTGGCTCCGGTCGAGCCGGCCTGCATGGATTTCCGGTTGAACGTCGCCGGCGTAGTCGCCGATCCACCGGGCTTCGGGGTGGTAGAGCCCGTACTTGTCGGCCAGATAGGCGCCGATGGTGGCGAGCTCGTCGGCATTCAAAGCGCGGTTGAACAGCAGGATCTCGGCGATCTCGCCTTCGAAGCCCTGAGCTTCGCTCCAGTTGCTGCGACCGACATAGTTGCTGGTGCGGATCGCGGTGGTGGGTACCGGGTTGCGACCCGAGCCGATTTGCCGGCCGTCGCGGTAGAGCACGGTGCTCTGTCCGGTCTGAACGACTGAGGTCACACCGTATTCATAGAGCCGGTAGCCGTGGCGTCCCGGCGCGTTCTGGGGTGAGGAGCCGCCCTTGCCGACGCCGTAGATCAGGGTATCGGTCTGATCGCTCTGGCCCAGGTAGATGTTCTCGCGTTGCCGGCCGTTGCCGAAGTCGAAGAAGCGGGCATCGTTGCGCACTTCCGTAGGCAACGCGACCACAAAGGCGGTGACGCCGAAGGCAAAGTCGCGCAGGCCCGCTTCCAGGTTGAGCCAATCGGAGCCGTCGAAGCTGAGTGTGTCTCGGCCCGCCGGCGAGGCCGCGGCATGTGCAGGTCGCACCTCGATGGATGTCTGTCGGCCGTGATGGTCCAGACCGGACAGGTCGACCCAGGCGGCCACCTCGTTGTCCCGGGGTAGGTAGAGCGTCTCGCGCTCGGCGGTCAGCCACAGCACGTTGTTGGGTACCGATCTGGGACTGAAATCCTCGGCCACGATGGTCACCGGTAACGAGGCGCCGGCGTTGAGCGCGATCGGCGTACGAGCAGAGCCATGGTCGTGGGCTGTCAGCAATCCGTAGCTGCCCGGGTGCAGAACGGCCTGGAGGCGGCCCTCGCCGTCGGAGCGGCCCAGCACCCAACCGTCGGCCGTTACCAGGGCGTCGGCCAGCACCAGGCCGCCGGTGTCCTGGATCTGGATTTCCACCAGGGCCACATCGGCCGGTTGCGGACCGACAAGAACAGCGTTGGTAATTTCATTGCGGTTGACCAACTCCACCTGGTTGAGCCATTGCACACCCAAGCGGCTGGTGACGCGGATGTCATAGAGTCCCTCTTCCAACTGCAGTTCGATGGGCGCGGTCAACGGGAAAGGGAATTCTCGATCGGCCACGTGGACCAGTCCGGCCAGCCCGTCGAAGGCTTCGTCCATGGTGATGCTGAGCGTGCCCTGGAAGAATGGAATCAAAGGCATCTCGATCACAAGGCCGCCGTCGACGATCGTGACCGCACGGGTTTCATCGATGCGGCCGTTGTCGGGTGTATAACCCTCGACGCGAAGCGTGAAATCGAGGCCGGCCTGGAAGCGCTCGCTGAGGTATTCGCCGCCGGCATCGGTCTGCCCGACGAGTTCGTCGTTCAGATAGACGTTCAGATTCGCAACCGGAATCCCGTTGTCGATAGTGTTGGTAACGCGGACCAGAATATCGCCGCTGCCGCTGTCGGTAAGTGTCAGCGTGGGTGCATCCGGGTCCGGCCTGAGGCGCTGACGGAGCTGGTAGATGCCCATGTCCGCGGTGATGTCCAACGTGTAGGTGCTGATGCGATCGACGACCGCTGAGCCCTCACTGTCGGTGAGGACGGTTGCGCTGGTGCTGTACTGGGCGAACGTGATCGGGATTCCCGCAATTCCCAGACCGGTCTCGTCCTCCAAGGTGACCGTGAACGTCATCGAATCGCGCCAGGCGTATTGTGAGGAGAGGTGAATCCGTGCCGCGATCGGGCCGGCAAGGTTCACGGTGCTCTGGGCCTGGCGCCGGGCAACGGGATCCTCGTCATAGACGCGGAAATCCCATTCGCCGAAGGAGAGATCCCTGATCACGAATTCCTCACCGGGCGGCGGGAACCAGGTCAGCTCGCCGTCGGGGCCGTAACCGCGGATCTCGAGGGCATCGGCCACATCGAGACCAGTGAAGATGACTTCGCCGCGCTCGGGAAGCTCGAGGATGACGGTTTCGCGCATGCCGATCTCGACGCCGTGCACATCGAAGAGCGAGAGGCGGACCTGGTTTTCACCGATGCGCCAGGGGGAGAGCGCAACGGCATAATCGACCCCCACGCCGTTGGTACCGTCGGGCAGGAGTGTCATATCGACGCGGCGACCGTTGATCTCCAGCCGAGAGGGACGACCCTCGCCCTCGTAGCGGTTGAGCCGATCGACATCGATCTCGAAGCCCGGGTCTTCGACCACGAAGCGCAGGCTGAAAGGTGTCGCCGTAATCGTCGTCGGACCCTCCAGACCGATCGCGTAGGGAGAATCCCATTGGAAGCTGTAGGTTTCCACCGCTTCGGCCTTGTGCAGACCGATCACCTCGACGGTGACCTCGTTGAGCCCGAACTCCCACGGAGAATCGAAGACAGGCACCGCGTATTCCCAACGATCGTTGGAGGCGTTATAGGTCATCGACAGGTTGCCCAGCAACACCTCGGAGGCTTCGCGGTCCAGCGCCACGCTGATGGTGGGCAGGTTGTCGTTCCAACTCACCGCGAAGTCGGTGATCGCCGGCGGGGTCTGGATCAGGGTGAAGTCGTCGAATTCCTGGTAGCCCGTGGTCAGGGTGCGCACGTAGGAGGTATGGGGTCTTCTGGGGTAGGTCGGTTTCATGATGCGGAATTCGAGCGGAACGCTCGCGGGCAGATAGCTCCACTGCATGAAGGGGTTGGCATAGCGGCTGCCCAGGTAGGCCCCGGTCTGGTTGTTGTAGACGTAGATGTGCCTGGTGACAAGGGCGCCGCTGTCGGCATCGGTCAACAGCACCTTGACGGTTCCGGTCGGCTGGGTGAGCGCGAGATCGAGGGTGATCTGCTGATCGAGGTCGGTGACATTGACGACCTGGCTGACCGAATACGGCGAGCCGTGGGGCTGCAGGCGCAGCTCCCATTCGCCATAGGGCAGGGAGATCGCGGCGAACCCGTCGGTGAAGTTGCGCGACCAGCTGACTCTGCCGTCGCCGGTGCGAATGCGCCTGAGCGAGAAGTGAGAGATCGGCAGTTGGTCCGAGTCACGGAAGGTAATGTCGGCGCGAACCCAGAACGGCAGGGTGACGTCGACCTCGTTGAAGACACCGTGCTCGATCCTGATCCCGGGGTTCCACTGGCTGCGGGGGATGGTCGGTGTCGTCATGCGCCAATCGCCCTGGGGAATCGCGTCCCAGCGGGCCTCGAGCACACCGGCGTTGTCGATGATCTCGGCGGTAAAGGTCTTGAGCGGGGTTCGGACCTGGAAGACCTGGCCTTCTGAGAGCGGCAGGCCGCCCTCGTACTGACCGGTCAAGATCAGCGGGCCGCCCCCCGGGACCTGGATTTCGCGCATGACCGTATCGCCTCCGTAAAGCTGGAACGAGCCGGTCTTGCGCACGCCGCGCGCCGGGTCGAGGTAGGTGTAGCTGTATTTGCCCTCGACCAGGTAACGGAAATTGACGATGTTGTTGCCGTCGAGCACCTGGGTGAAGGTGGTGCCGTGGCCGTATAGCGAGATCAGGCCCTTGCTGTAGGTATCGCCGAGCTGGGTGACCTCGAAGGAGGCGTCGCCGATCCGTTGGTGCATGGCGATGGTGAGGTCGGTGACCAGGCGCTCGTCGATGATGACCGAGCCCGATCCGTAGTACTGACCGTCATCACTGACGGCAACCAGGTCGAGGAAGGCGCCGATGGGCAGGTTCTTGAAGCGGACCTTGCCGAAGTTGTCGGTGAAGGCGGCGTTCCAACGGCCGGCACGCACGCGCACGCCGCGGAAAGGCTCGAGCGTGTTCTGGTCGAGCACGGTGACCTCGAGGATGCGCGGTTTCTGGACTTCGATCAGCACCTCGTCGGAGTGGTCGATCTTCACCGTTCGCCGGATCGAGAAGCTGTTGTGGTCGAGCGTCCGCTCGAAGCCGGCGTTCAGGGTGAGCTCACCCTCCATGAAACGATAGGGCAGCGGATCGCCGGCGGGGTAGATCACCCTGCCGGTTCGGACCGCGACACCACCCGGTGCTTCCCAGCGCCAGGTGACGGTGATGCGCTCGTCGACCGGACCGCCGGTATCGGCCCAGTTGAAGCCGATCGGCGGTGAATAGGGAATCACGGTCAGGTGGCCGGTTGCCTCGCTGATCTGGTTGTCCAGGATCTCGGTGTTGACCAGGGCCTGCTGGTTGTCGTCCAGCGAGGTAATCAGGAACGTCAGCTGACCCGGCGACATCCACGGTGTGGTCCAGGTGCCCTCGTCGGGCGAGCCGATGCCGGCGTCGATCTTGCCGCGTACCACCGGGCACCCGTTGCGGAAGCCGATCACGTGGGCGCCGCGGGCAAAGCTGCCGTCATCGAGCTTGGCGGTGAGGGTGACCTTGCCGACCGGTTTGAGGAAGATCTCGAGGTCGTTGACCTCGGGCACGCGGAAACTGACGTTCTTGCGGCGGTTGGTGAAGGGATCGTAGATCATCAAGTTGTAGCTGCCCCGGGTGAGGGTTGGGAAGGAGAAACTGCCGTCTTCTTCGACGACGGAGAGCAGCTCCTGGTTGCTGATGCCGCTGATGGAACTGTTGGAGAACCGTAACGTGCTGACCCCGCGTTTGAGGATCAGTTGAGCGCCGGCGACCGGCGTGTGGTCGGTGTTCAGCACCAGGCCGGTGAAGTCCTCGCCGGGCAGCAGGTTGAGGGTGGCGCGCTCGACATCGTCGACAAGGCTGCCCTTCCAGACATCAGAGTAGCCGTTGGTGATCCCGAAGGCGAGCACCGACCAGTCGCCGTGAGGCATCTCGTCGAAGGTCATCACGCCGTCCGGCCCGTCGGGATCGAGCACGCGCTCGGTCCACAGCGTGGTGCCCTTGAAGATTTGGATCAGGGTCTTGCCGTCGAGCGGCGTGCCGGTCTCGTCGTTGACGACCACCTCGAGCGAGCCGAGCGGCTTGATGATGATGTCGATCGAAGCACCGACCGTGTGTGGGAAGATCTCGGTGTTCTCGCTGTAGCCTTGGGGAATCTGGGGCCCGTAATAGGTGACAGACAGCGGCACACCGGTCTGGACCATCAGTGTGGGGGTGAAGTCGTTTTCGGTGAGCGTGATCGAGAGGTTGGTGTTGTCCTCGTCGAACATGTCGTTGATGATACGGTGTTGGGTCAGCTCGATACTACCGGTCTTCATACGGTTGCCGTAGGTGTCCCAGACCCTGACCCTGGTTTCCGCGGTAGTGGTCAACTGTGCGTGCACGAAAGCCTTGGGCGTCTTGCGGTCCCAGTTCACGTAACGGGTGCCGTAATTGCCGGTGACCGGATCATAGGCCTTGATGAAGAAGGTGTAGCCCTCCTCGATTTCGCCGGGCAGGTTGACCTGGCTCAGCGTGAAGGTCCCGTTCATGGAAGTGGCGTGGGTATCACCGATGGGGATCAGGAAGGGAATATCCGTGCCCGGCGGGACATACCACAGGAACAGCTCGAAGAGCACCGCGTGATCGACCGGGTTCTGGAAGGCGTCGAAGATCACGCCCTCGATCTCGACGATGCGGTCGGGGATGGTATTGTCGACGATCGGTTGCAGCAGCAGGTCTTGCTCGAAGACCTCGGTATCGCCCTCGAGCAGGGTGAAGCTGCCGTACGAGGTCTTGTATCGGTTGACCATCTCGACCGGCGGCAGCATGGTCACCTTGGTCAGACCGGGACTCAAGTTGGCAAAAACAACCTTGCCGTCGGCATCGGTCGAGCCGGCGTACTTGATCCCCGAGGCGTCCTCGACCTCGATCCAGACGTCCTCGGTTTTGATCAGGGTGTCCGCGGTGAAAACCGTCAGCAGTGCTTCGCGCACGGGTGGGAATGCAACCTCGACGGTCTGCTCGAACTGGCCCACCGAGCGGATGAAGATGTGCTTTTTGACGCGGAAGTCAGTGGGGTGCTGTACCTCGATATCGATGCGGCTCTCTTCGGGGGGGACGATGCCGGTCCATTCGAAGCGGGCCTCACCATTGCCGGCGGAGAAGGCCGACTGGGTGAGGTTGGGGGACCCGTGGGGGGCGGCGCGGACCCAGACATCGGTAATCGGTTGCCCGTCGGTGTCGACGGCGCGCACGGTCAAGCCGAACGGCGGCTCGTAGTTGTCGAAGTGAACGGTCGTCGAGAGCTGGACCGGGGCCTCGCTCGAGAGCGTGTAGAATTCCCGGTATTCGCCGCCGCCCGGTCTCGGGACGATGACCTTGCCCCTGCCGACAACCACCTCCTTGAACAGCGTGGTTCCATTTTCGTCGGTCTCCTGCCGGGTTGCGGTCAGGCCATCGACCAGGATGACGGGTAGATTGGCCTTGGGCTGGCCCTGGGTGTCGGTGACCAGGACGGTGACCTCGCCGCGCTCGCGGGGGCGGTAGAGGAAGGTGCCCAGGTCGAACGGTGGGTCGGAGACGCTCTGGCGACGCACGACCTCGACCGTTTTCCAGGAGAAGCCGACGCCGAGTGCGCGCGCGTAATCGAAACGTACCGTGCCCTCGGGCAGGTCCATGGTCACGCGCCCGTCGTCGATCTCGGAGAGATTGGCCGCCGCCAGCAATTTGCCCTGCTGACCGCCGAACTCGGCGCCGTAGTGGTAGGCCAACAGGAAACCCCGCGTGGCCGGGATCTCGTTGCCGAATTCGTCGAGCTCGAGGATCTGCGCGGTGACCTGACCGGGCAGGGTCGCCGGATCGAGCGTGACGACCGTGCCGTCGGTTTCCGGGCTGAGCTGGATGCTGCGGGCATCGAAGCCGCCGATCGCCTTGGCCAGGATGCTGACCGGGCCGAGCCTAATCCCCGAGACCGTGATCGTCTCGCCGGGCGCCGTCACGCGGTCGAAGAAGAATTCGTCCTGGTCGACGATCTGGATCTGGACCACGTCGGTTGGGCCGGGTATAGCGTTGTCGGGCAGGGCCGGAATATGGACTTTCAACGAACCCTGGGCCGGGAAGATGAAATCGCGCACCACGCGCTGTTTGTCATAGCTGCCGTAGATGCGACGGACGACGCGACGGTCCCCGTGGGCGACCGTCCATTTCAGGTCGGGCCGCTCGTCGACGCAGTGGGGGCCGCCCTTGGAGTCCTCGGGACAGATCTCGAGGATATTGTGGGAATGGAGCCGGTACAGCGACCAGTTCTCCATCAGGTAGCGACCGTCTTCTCCGGTCAGCGTCTGAAACTCGAAGGGGTAGCTGATCACGCCGGGATTGAGCTCTTGTTCCTCGCGGCCGTACTTTTCGATGATCGCGTTGACCTGGCGGGCAAACTCGCCGAAGCCCAACGCCTCGAGCTGCTCCTTACCCGAGAAGGTGTAGTCTTTCTGGTAGTTGAAGCGCTTGGTCAGGTACATCAGCCCGATCTCCGCGCCCGCCAACGGCTCGCCGTCTTCGCCGAAGACGCGGCCCTCCACCGTGACCGAGTTCCAGTAATCCGACATATGGATCACCTGTTCGATCGGCTCCACGGGTCGGCCCGTCTCGGTGATGATGCCCGGTAGCGCGGTCAGGTCGCGGTCCACCAGGCCCAGCGGGTTTCGGGCCCAGATCTGCACGATCTGGTCGCGGACCTTCTCGGCGCGGGTCACCCAGTTGTTGGGAATGTCCAGGTTGCGCACGAAGTCGTCGTCGACGACCACCGGCTCGCTGAAATACAACAACAGTTGGCGGCCGAAGCGGTCGATACGCCCGGAGGCCACGGTTTCATAACCCATCTGGCGGACCGCGGTCAACTGGGGCGTCGTCTCCGGAAAGGGGGTCCAGGTCGGCGTGACGCGCGCGCCCTCGTGCACGAATTCCATCTGGCTGCCGTTCCAGACCAGCAGCAACCGGCCCTCCGGCAAACCTGCAAGCGTCCACTGCCGCCAGCGGATGTCGGGATAGAAGAAGCCCTCCACCAAACCCGAGGCCTGGACCGTGAATTCGAGCGAATCGAAGTCCGTATCAAGCCGGTAACCGGTCCAGAACGCGCCGCTGTCCGGGTCGCCCAGAATCAGCCGTCCACGAGCACCTTCGAGAGTTTGGTTACGCACCAGCAGCACACCACGGCCGATGAGCAGGTCATCAGTGGGTATATCTGACAAGTCGCCGGCAAAGGAGGCCCACCAATCGCTCAGCTCGCGGAACTTGCTGTCCTGATCCAGAAAGGCCAGAAAATCTGGGGACTGGGACAGCGTCGCCAAAAAGAAATCACGGGCCAGCGTACGGGCCTGTTCCTCGATTGTCCCCATGCGCGGTTTCAGGACCGCGTAGGTGAGGTCCTGGATCCAGTTCTTGACCTCCTCGTGGGAGACGAAGCCGAGATCACCCTCACGCTCGCCGGGGGGAACCTGGGCCAGGCTGATCGCACGACCCGCGACCACCCGGGTCAAGGTGTAGACATCGTTCTGGACATTCGGGTTGTCGGGGAACATGATCTGATTGATGCCGTCCTGCAAGGCTTTCGGCATCAACAGGCCCATCGTCGAAACCGGCAGGCCGTGCTCGCCTACCGCCACCTTGACGGAATAAGTCAGCGACTCGAAGTCGCCGTCGCTACGGACATCGTGGACGATCACCCGGCCCGTGGTCATCGCGATCAGGTCCATGCGGAAGATCGCCTGATCACCCTTGTTCTCGAGGTGGACCGGCCCGCTGACCGGTACGCCGTTGACCAACGCCGAGGTGCCGTTCAGAACCGCGCCCTGGATCGTGTCCTCGTCAAAGGCAAAGCTCAAATCGTAGACCGGCACATCCGAGAGGTTGTCGAAGATGGCGTCGATCTGGAAGTTGTCGTCCTGGCGGACCGCCGAAGGGAAGTCCATGTGAAGGCTCATCTTGGGAGGACGCACGTAGATGAAGCCGCGCGCCTCGCCGGTGATCGGGTAGCTGTTGCCGTCGTCGGCCTTCAAAATGCCGCGGATATCGAAGCTCAGCGCGTGCTCGCCGGGTCGCTTGCCTTCCAGGATCCACGAGGTAAAGCCTTTTTCCTGCGGTTCGAGCGCATCTTCGTCATCCGGCGTGCCCTGAATGCCGTCGGGGCCCGGACCGAACACACGAGTGACTGCTGATTGTGTGCGGTCCTCCAACCGTGCCAACTCCAGCGCGCCGGCCGGGAAGCCGATCGTCGCCCGCAGGTCTTCCACGCGGTAGGGGGTACCGCCCGGCGCCACGTTCAGAACCGCCAGCGTCGGTTTGAAGAAACTGTTGAGATAGCCCACCTGGGCCGACCAGATCACGACCGCATCGATCTGGGGTAGCTTCAACATCGGGCGCGGCACGTTCGGCTTTTCACTGACCGGAGGAATGCCGGTCGTTCCAAAGGTGGGAAAGCGCGCATCGACGCCCTTGAACGAGAAGCTGACCGGCGAATAGGATAGCTTTTCACCGCCGGTGTGGATCGGCGTGTAGCGGCCGGTGTTCTCGTCCTTGATCAAGACGATGCGGGCGTCGAGGAACTCATTGGTTTCTTTGATCTCGAGTTCGACCTCGACACTGACGGCCGTGTAATTGTCATCGCCCAACACGATGCCCAGCGCACGCATCTCCTCATAGCTCAGCCGCTTGATCTCGACCTGGGGCACGATCACATCCTCGATCACGGTGACCGCCACCACCTTGTCGAACAGGCGCATGACCGCACCTTCGCTATCGACCAGGCGCCAACCGTTGAGCGAACCGTTGCCGCTCTGATCACCGGGGTTGATGCGTATGGTGCCTTCCCAATCGAGGGAGGCCTGATAGGTGGTCGCGCCGCCGCCCGGCGCGTTGTACTCCAGCATCAGCTTCCAGCCGGGGGGCAGCTCGGGCCGCTCCTCGTTACCGAAATCACCGCTGAAATCGAAGCCGATGGTAAAGGGAACCCCTTTGACCGCAACAGCTTGAGCCGGCGCCACATCGAGTCGTAGGCCCACCAGGCGCCAGTCTTCGCCGGCCTCCAGAGGCCAGGCTGTAATCATTAGCAAAAGCGCAGTTATCCTGAACACGATGACAGCCCCCCGTTTTCGATGCGAAATTGCGTCAACGACGTCCACGGCATGGCACAGCTCCGCTCAGGTCAGCATTACCTCATGGTAAGCCGAGCGTTGTGGGGATGGTCTTCCGGCCCTGTAGCCAAAAGGCATCCACGGAGCGGCACCGCTGCCCGGATATCCGGTTGCGGTTCATTTTTTCATCCTGTATGAGTGAGGTTTCCGGCTTGATGAACGGCACTTTTTCGGTTACGGGCTCGTTCACAGAGTTTACAATTGTAAGAAGGGACACCCTCTATTGCAATGTAACGAAATTTTTCGGGTCTGGCCAGGTTTTTTTTCATAAGATTATAAGAAGCTGTGTTCATTCGGCTTGATATTTCATCGTGTTCGTACAAATACAGTCTCACTCATCCTGGATAAAAGGTTTGCGGAAAAGGACACGATTAAGTACCGACTTCCACTATGGTCCTGGTTTTCCGTTTTAAAGGAGGGTGGGGTCCCCTTACCGCATCCTCGGTCTTATTTAAGAACGGTTGTCTTCTCCTTGGAGTAAGCGTGAGCCTTGATCCCGAGCACCGGGCCGCAGATTCATAAACCGACCGTTTGCTGGATGCATATACGGAGAATTGTCCAAAGAAAGCTTGATTCAAGCCTGACTCCTAGACTCCTAGAGGCAATCAATAGGTTATTCCGAAAGAAAAGGCTTATAATATCAGATTTTGCTTGTTGATGATCAGCTGCTGGAGTAGAGATAACAGCTTATAATCTATTATTGCATATATCCCACCTGAATGATATCCTCTTCCTAGCACATGATTTCATTTTTTCTACCGATTTCTTCTCTCTGTTATAGATTGTTGATTTCAGGAAAGAATCTGTGCAAATTTTCGTTGGAGTAAAAATCTATGAAGCTAAAACTTGAAGAAATAAGTATTAAAAGTTTTATTACTAAAGAGACTGAGTACCTTAAGGGTGGATCATTACCGCCTACCGACGACCTTTGGTGTACCCAAGAATTTGGTTGCAAAACAGCCTACGATTCCGATATCGGGCTCTGTGGCCCCACCGACCGCCTTTGCTAAAACTTTCAACAAGAACGGGCGCAGGTTTTTTTAACCATTTTTTAAGAACCTGATGGGTGGCATCGCGCCACCCCCGGCCCACAGGATATTGCCATGGCGGGCTTTTTTGAATCGGGCAAGGAGATTACAATTACCCGCCTTGGGGAAAATCATCGGCAAAAAATTGTCGATCTTTTATGTATGCCGGGGAATCAACCGCGGAGGCCGCAAAGACCACCGAGAGAATCGCGAGAGGCGTTGGTAGGCAAGGGTTTCGTGAAGTGACTACGAGAAAAGGGGCTCCCGTAGTTGTGGCGTAGCCAACTTCGAAAAAGGACCGTTTGCCTGCCGAATGTATATCGGGCCGGATCGAGCTCAAGATCGGAGACTTTTGGCGGGTGGCTGTCTTTTGAAATTCGACCCATATTTGGGAGATCCGCATCACCGATGAACGGGAGTGCCTTGTCTGTATCAACCGCTTGACTTTGGCCATCCGCGAGAAACTTATCACAAGAGCCCCGAAAGGAGCGGGAATCTACCATCACACTCCTTTCGGGTGATTCGGTCAATGGGGGGCTTTAACAGAACAGAGTTTGGCAGTCCCGGCTCACCGGAGGTGTGCCGCATTCTTCGTAGCGGCAAGTGAACTGGATGGTAAACCGGCCGCCACGGGTTTCTTCAGCCTGGATTTGGGTTACGAAACTTTTGAGCTTAATCTCTTTGAGCTTGGGTTTTTGTGTCATGTCTTCTCCTTTTGTGATCAATGTATATGGGCCGGGATTAGGGAGCCGCGGCCGAGGTAACCGGCAGGGCACCTCGATCATGGTTTTCTAAACAACAGAAGTATGCATGAAACCGGCAAAAAAGTCAATAACCTGCTACTGCAAATATACGAAAATTATGGAAATCACAAATTGTGATTTTTATGGATCTCTATGTAAATTCAATATCAATGCAAGCTCCCGGCCCCCTATTACGGGTAGCCAACCTTTTGAGTCCGACCCAACGGCAGTACGACGGATGCCACAAACCGCGATGCCACAAACCGGGGTAGAGGGTGACAGGTACTCGTAACTCGTAAAAGCATTGGGCCAGCTGGGGTTGCGGGGAAATAGTTTCACGTTTTCGCTTGGTAACCGGGGTCTCATTTAACTAACGGAAGAAAGACGCAGCCGTGGCTGCCGACGCCGGCCACCACGAGGAGACCTCCACCCGCCCTCCGATCCGGCGACCTCGAGTCTCATTTAAGGACCGTTTGTTGGACGATGGCGCGGAGTTGTGGAACCCCTCGCGGATCATGCTGCTGGAAAAGATCAGGCTATCCGACGAAAGCAATGACTCGAAGCGCTTCATTCGGGCCAAATTCCCGAACCTTAAGGATGCCATCATAAAAACAATCCCGGACGCCGCAATGCCGGGTTACATCGACGACCTCACCAGGAGCCGGTTCCGCAAGAATTTCAGCATCATCGCCCGCCCAACTGATTCGATATGGTGACAGGAACACCAGGAGAGCCGGAGGGTGGAAACCAACCATGCCAACCATTAGCCATTTGTGTCGCAAGCGCATCAAGATCGACCTTTTGTGTACCGCCTCCGCCCCAAAATCGGTTTCTATCGTCATGGTTTTCAGCTACACACACCAAACGCATGGTCTTCATTCCGGTGCCACTCGGGCCTTTTTAATTGTTGCCGGCAATATTATCTATTGAATTTATGCCGGCTTTATGATTATCTGGGCCTCTAGTTTTGAATATGTACAAATGAGGCTTAGTCCTCTTTTTGCTTTATCGATCATCATGTTGAAATATAGGCTGACGCCGACTATGATACGGGGCATTGGACGGCCTTTGATTGAAAAGGATTACCAAAGAGAGAGGCCTATCCCCCGACCTCCTCTTTCCGATATGATCAATGTACAGGAATGCTGTCATGTTTCGGTCGATTTGGATCTCACTTTTGCTTCTACCGGTCAGTCAACAAGTGGAGGCCCGCGAGCGCCGGCCCACACGGAGTGTCCGCTTTGAGCAAATCCGTGTGGATCAGCGCATTGCCAACACCAAAATCAACTGCATGCTCCAAGATCACCTGGGATGGATGTGGTTCGGTACCGATAACGGCCTGCTGCGTTTCAACGGCTTTGGCTTCAAAACCTGGAAGAATACCGAGGAGAATCCCAATATCCTGACCGAGGACAAGGTTTTGTGTTTGTTCGAGGATCGTGACGGCTATATTTGGATCGGAACCACCAACGGTTTGAACCGCTATGACCGGCGAACCGACAGCTTTAGCCACTACCGGCCCGAGCCACAAACGCCCGGCGGTTTGCCGGCCGCCGAATTGATCGCCGTGTGTGAAGGTGCGGACGGTTCTCTATGGATCGCCACCAGGGGAAAAGGCATCCTGGTCATGACCGCGGTGCATCGACGTGCCGAACCGCATTCGGCGCGTTTCGAACACCTGACAACCGACAGCGCAGCCTCCAAGCCGGCAAGCAATTGGATTTTCGATCTTTTTGTGGACAAGGCCGGCGTCTTGTGGGTCGGCACGTTGAAGGGCTTGATGCTGTGGAAGCCTGGCCAGGAACTCGTCCCGGCGGATATTACCGCGGAAGAGATGGGGGGTAGCAACCAGGTGCTGGCGATTACCCAGGATCGCCAGGGCGCTTTGTGGCTGGGAGTGAAAAACAATATGGTGCGGTTCGAGCCCACGACCGGCCGGGTGAGGAGTATTTTCGACCGCTTCGATCATCTGAAACTTAGCGGGCCCCTTTATCCTTCCGGCATCGAAGAGGATATGAACGGGAAGCTATGGGTGGCCACCGTGGGCAACGGACTATTGCTCTATGATCCCAAGGCCGACAGGTTGACGCAATTCTTGCCGGACCCACTGAACCTCAACGGTATCGGTTCCAAATGGCTGTGGTCCATGATGGTCGATAGGACGGGCCTTTTATGGATCGGCACCGTTGATAAAGGCATCTACCTGCATAACCCGGAAACCTCGCGCTTCGGCCATTTCCGTTTGGCCGCGGATCAAAAGGAGCCGGACCCCGGCATCACCGCGGTTCACCAGGATACCGACGGCTCCCTCTGGTTGGGCACCAATCAAGGCGTGTTCCGCTATCATCGGGACGGCAGCCTTTCGGGGCATTTCGCTCACGATCCGAACGACCCGTCCTCATTGGGCTATGGATTGATTTCGTCCTTTCTGCCGGACCACCGGGGCCTCATGTGGATAGCGACAAGGGGCGGCGGTTTGACCCTGATTCCGCGCGACGGCTCGGCGCCTGTCCGGCGTTACTTGAACGATCGGCAAGATCCTTCCAGCCTGGCTCACGATGCCGTCCTCAGCATGTATCAGGATCGTCGGAAACGTATCTGGATCGGCACCGTGGGCGGCGGTCTTGACCTGTTTGAAGACGGCAGGTTCACCCATTTTCTTGCGGGGACCTCCGAAAACAGCATCAGCGGTGACACCATCTACGCGATTACCGAGGACCGGGACGGAAGGTTGTGGTTCGGCACCGATGACGGACTGTGCTATCGTCAAAAAGGCGTGTTCCAACAGTTTCGCCATAACCTGGAAGATCCGAAAGCCTTGAACGACCGGCGTGTTCTCAGTTTGTGTCTTACCCAACGGGGAACCCTATGGGTAGGAACCTATCGGGGCTTGAACCGCCTGGTCGAGGACGGCGACAGGTTTTTCTTCGAACGCTTCGGTGAAAAGGAGGGCCTACCTACCGGCATCGAGGCCGTCCTGGAAGACGCCGCCGGACTGTTGTGGATCAGTTCGCCCCACGGTCTGGTGAGATTCGACCCGGAACGCAAACTCAGCCGGACCTATACCGCCCGCGACGGCATGCAGTCCGACAGTTTCATTGGGAGCGCCGCCTTCAAGAACAGCGCGGGAAAGTTGTATTTCGGCGGTGAAGGCGGCTTCAATGTGTTCGATCCCCTGACTATTCGGGACAACCCTTTGCCGCCGCGCGTATTCCTGACCAGCCTGTCCATATTCAACGAGCCGGTCAGCCACCGTCAGCCGTCTTCACCGCTTCAGGAACCTATCGGCCTGGCTCGGCAAGTTTCGTTGACTCATCGTGAAAACTTTATCTCCCTGGAATTCGTCGCCCTGGATTACGCCGTTCCCGAACGCAACCGCTATGCCTACAAAATGGAGGGCCTTCACGACGAGTGGCGGTTTACCAGCGGTGTCAAAAACGATGTAACCTACGCTAACCTTTCACCGGGGAATTATGTCTTCCATGTCAAGGGAAGTAACCGGGACGGCCGCTGGCAGGAAGAGGCGCGGACCTTGGGCGTGGTGGTCAAGCCGCCGTTCTGGGCTACGCGCCCGGCCTACGCGCTTTACGGTATGGTTTTACTGCTGTCGATCCTTGCCTATTTGCGCGCGGCAAAAAACAAACTGGACCATGAACGGCAAATCAATGAGCGCTTGGACCGCAAAGTTGCGGAACGTACACGAGACCTGGAAGAGCGCAACGACGAGGTGCTGCGGCAACAGCGCAAACTCAGGGAAATGGACCAACTGAAGACACGGTTTTTCACCAATCTGTCCCATGAATTCCGAACACCCCTCACCCTTATTCTGGGTCCGTTGGAAGATCTCCCGGCCCATGCCGATTTACCCTCCCAGGTCGTGAACACTCACCAGGGGATTCGGCGTAATGCCTTGCGCTTGCTACAGATGATCAATGAATTGTTGGATGTCTCCAAATTGGAGGCCGGCCGCATGATCCTGCATATCTATGAAATGGACATGGTTGCTTTTATCGATCATTGTCTGGCTCAGTTCAAACCGCTGGAACAGCAGGGTCCTTCTCTATCGGCACGGTTGCCGGACCATCCCGTCACCGTGTTTTTCGACCCGGATAAGATGGAAAAGGTGGTGTCCAACCTCGTCTTCAACGCATTCAAGCACGTGCCCCCTTCCGGGCGCATTGTGGTCACTCTCAGCGAGGAAGACGAGTTCGTGCAGTTCTCGGTCAAAGACAACGGTCCGGGTATCGATGCGAGCCGTTTACCGCATCTTTTCGACCGGTTCTACCAGGCGGGAACCGGGACCGGTAAGTTTCACGGTACAGGCATCGGTCTTGCCCTCGCCAGGGAATTGGTAGAACTGCACGCGGGACAAATCGGGGTGTCCAGTGAACAGGATTTCGGTAGCGAATTTACGGTCCGGCTACCCAAGGGCTGCCGGCATTTCAAGCCGGAGCAGTTATCCGCGGATATCCCGGCCGATATGCCCGTTGAACCACCGTCCCGCTTCGATCCGGAAACGCTTCGCATGCAGGAACCGGACGGCTCACCGGATGAGACCACTGAAGAAAACCAGGGAAGAACAACCGTCTTGTTGATCGAGGATAATTCGGAGATGCGGGCTTATCTTGCAGCCATGCTGCAAACCCACTACCGGATCCTGTCGGCGGAGAGCGGTGAAGACGGCATGGTCCGTGCGTTGGAGGAGATACCCGATTTGATCATCTGCGATGTCATGCTGCCGGGGATCAGCGGTTTGGAGGTATGCCGAAAGCTGAAGCAGGACGAGCACACCAGCCATATTCCCGTGATCATCTTGACGGCGCGCGCAGCGGCGGACCAGACCATCGAAGGATTGGCCCACGATGCGGACGTCTATATCACCAAACCCTTCAACAGCGGAATTCTCCTATCCCAAATCGATAACTTGATCCGTAACCGCCGTCTGCTGCGAGACCTGTATTCCCAAAAGATCACGGCTGCCGCGGCCGACATCGAGGTGCTCTCCGGTGAAGCGCAATTCCTGAAAAAGGTCGTGGTCTGTGTGGAAGAAAACCTTTCCGAGCCGGGTTTCGGTGTAAACGAACTGGCGGAGGCATTGGGGTTCAGCCGGCGCCAACTGCTCCGTAAAATCGCCGCGACCACGGGCAAAACGCCGTCGGAGATCATGCGTGACATTCGTTTGGAGCGAGCCGCTCATTTACTGAGAAACCATACCGATCAGATTACACAAATTGCCTATACGGTAGGCTTTGCCAAACCCCAATATTTTGCCAAAAAATTCCGCGAGGTTTATGGAAAAACACCATCGGAATACGCTGCCGAGTTCCGGTAATCAAAAATGGGAAAAGCAGTGTACGGCAATTGGAAAATTACCGTACGCCTTAGGAACAGCCATAGGCTGAAGATGGATGGAAGCTAAGTCTACTCAAAACCTGAAGATTCTTGTTAGCAGGCTGCCGTACAACAAGGCCTAGTTTTCTGTGTAGCAACAGTAAAATCACTCCCTCCTTGTGCATTAAAGTGAGACTTTTTGTTTTTCTCGAATGTAACAAAGCTCTTAACACTCAATGCGTCTAACGAAAGCTTTTTCATCTTCTCCTCCAGAATGCAAACGAAAAACCACGCGTTGTTATTAAAGCGGGCTCATTATAGGCCTGAATTAGGAAATCGAGGTAGCCTCAGCCGGGACATTTGGAGCTAAATTTGAGACATGCCGACAATGTAAAGCACAACTATCCCCAATTGAGGCACTTGGAAGCATGATAGCCCCGATCGGGACATAAACCCGCTAAATTCGGGAAATGTCTCGATTATGGCTACAGTTGGTCTCTCATGGGTTTCAGGGTTTTGTTAGCCTGGTTTTGCCTTTAAACTTTCACTCGTTATAGGAGTCCATTATGAAAAAGAAACTAGAACTGAACAAACTGGAAATCCAGAGCTTTTTGACCGATCCTGAGAAAAAACAAGTCGATGGTGGGAACGACCTGGGATCAGTGTCGCCTCCAATCTGCACTTGCGTGTGCTGCACAAAAATTTGCTAGCGAAACAAATGATTGGGTGCAATGCAACGTGTTGCGATGCACCCAACTTTTCGAACCATAACGCAAGCGAACCGGCCGGTAGTCTTTCGGTTTATTGATGATTTCCCGGTACAAGAACGGGTGTTCACTGTGAAAACGAAGATGAATCTTAAGAAACTGGAAGTTCGGAGTTTTTTGACGCAAAACCATTATAAAGTCTAAAAGGAGGTGGAGATCATTAAGGTTGGGCTGGAAACCCTGTGTCCTGTCTGCGATTAACGCATTCTCAAAGATCAACAGGCCGAACTCTGCACGTAGAGGACGGCCCGGGGCTGACCGCCTACCTGGTCTGTCGGAACTGTTGCCGCGAACTGGAGTAACAGGCCGGGATGACCACGAGCACATTGTTCTTGAGAAATATCGCCTCGCTGGGTTGTATTACCTAGATTTGGACCAAATACCACCACTTTTCGGTCCAAAAAGCCTCTTGGAAAGACGTCAAGGGGTCTTGTGCCCGAGAACGGGACCGGTTGGCACTCGTCGGAGCGGTTCCGTTCCCGGGAACAGGACCGTCTTCGGGGTCGAAGACCGGTTCCGTTCCCGAGATTGGTTATACCTGGACAACCCGAAGTCGGTTCCAATCCCGGAAAAGTGCCCAACCAAACCATCAACTCGGGTTGTTTTTCGCGGAAACGCCCTTAAGGCTCTCGGCCGATGAGGCTCCGAACCGGGCACGAAGTTGTGAAACTGACGGCTCATGGCGCCGATATCGGGGAATGATACTGCTTCGTCAGTTCTCGGCGTCCGTTTCTTCGGGCTTTAAACTCCCATTTCGTACATGGACAATCCGATTCCCGGCCGTCGCGTTGTGTTTTTCATTTTGACAATACCGCCGCCCGAGAACGGCGCCCCGTTTCGTCGGCAACCCGGTCCCGTTACCGGGAATGGAACCGACGCAATCACAAATCAGTTTGCACAATCGGTGGGGTGTGCTATAACGCTTAGTCTTTCTCATGCGCCCGGCAAACGCCGGGCGCCCGCCATTCTATCGTGGAGCGGTTCATGTCTGACTTGCTGCTATTTGGACCTCAACGATTCCAATCCACCATCGGCGATGCCTTGAACGCCATGGAAGTCGAGGGCCCTTGCGCCGTGATCACGGCCGGTTGGCAGGAGCGCGAAATGGAAATGGATGAACTTGTGGCCGGCATCGACCGCGAGGTCATCAACCTGCGCCTTCATCACCGCGCCGAGGAGTTTTTCGAGGCCGATACCATCTTCCGCGACGCCCATCGCGGACACCAACAGCGCATGCGTCAGTTGCAGGAGATCTATCGGATTCGCCTCAGCCATACCCTGGCCTGTGTCCACCAACTCACCGGGAACCTGGACAACTGGCCCGAGGACGTGGTTCTGGCCGAGATCGAAGACGCCCTGGCCATGGTTCGCGAGTTGGATCGGCATCACCTGGGCCACATGCGCAATTTGCAGGAAGCCTTCCTGGAAGAATGGCAGCCCTATGCGCGACCCGCCTTGAAGGAACACCACCTGGAATTAACCGATACCCTGTACCGTTGCCCCGCGGTTTTAATCGCCGGCGGTCACGTTGCGGTTTTGTTGAACCGTTTGCGCCTGCTGGGTTTGGAAGGCCCCATCCGCGAGAAGACCGTGCTGGCCTCGTCCGCCGGCGCCATGGTGCTGGGCGAGCAGGTGGTTCTTTTCCACGATTCGCCGCCGCAGGGACCGGGTTACGCCGAGGTTTTCGAAGCCGGCCTGGGTCTTTTCGACGATCTGGTCCCGCTGCCTCACGCGCGCAATCGCCTGCTTTTGGACAACCCCACCCGAGTTTCCATCTTTGCGCGAAGGTTCGAGGCCGCGTCCTGCCTTACGCTTGACGACGGCGCTCGCGTGGACCGCGTGGACGGCCGGTGGCATCCCCGACAAAATATCCACCGTCTGAAATCCGATGGTACCGTGGAGGAGTTAGCGTGACCCTGGCTATTCGCGCACTTGAGCAACGCAAGGACCTCAACGAGGCCGTGATCGACGAGTTCATCGAGAATTACGACTTCCCCATCGTGGAAGACAACGCCATCACCTTCGTCTTCCGCGGCAAGGTGGAAGAGGTACGGCTGCAACACTGGGTTTACGGTCTGGAAAGTGCGCCCGAGTTGACCCGCCTGGGCGAAACCGATCTGTGGTACCTCATCCTGGACCTGCCTGCCAAATCGCGCATCGAGTATAAATTCGATATCGTTACCAACGGCAAGCACGAGTGGGTGCACGATCCCTTCAACCCCCAGGTCGCACACGATCCCTTCGGCTTCAATTCGGTGGTGCACACCCCGGGTTACGTCACCCCGGATTGGACCTTTTTCGAAGCCGAGACCAGGCCCGGCAGCATCGAGGACTACCAGATCAGCAGCAAGGTCTTCGGCGGCGAACGTGCGATTTCGGTCTACCTGCCGGCTCGTTTCCGGGCCACGCGCCGTTACCCGCTGCTGATTGTTCACGACGGTATGGACTATGTGCGATATGCGGCCTTGCACACGGTTCTGGACAACCTGATCCACCGCCTGGAGTTGTCTCATATGATCGTGGTCTTCACCCAGGCCGTCGATCGCTTGGAAGAGTACGCCGCTGACGAGCGCCATGCCGAATTCATCGTGGAAGAAGTATTACCCTGGGTTGAAAAACGCTATCCCATCCAGCCCAACCCCGCCCAGCGCGGCCTGATGGGCGCCAGTTTCGGCGCCGTTGCCTCGCTGGCTGCCGCCTGGCGTTATCCGGGCGTTTTCGGCAGGTTGATGCTGCAATCGGGATCGTTTGCCTTTACCGACATCGGCGCCAACCCGCGCGGCCCGGCTTTTGAACCCGTGGTTCGTTTCATGAACGCGTTTCGCGACAAACCCGGGCGGCCGACCAACAAAATCTACATGAGTTGCGGCATCTACGAGTCGCTGATCTACGAGAATCGCTCGCTGCTGCCCATGTTGCAGCAAACGGGCATGCAGGTGAAGTATGTGGAAGCCCGCGACGGGCACAACTGGGAAAACTGGCGCGACCGGTTGCGTGAGGGCCTGTCGTGGCTGTTTCCCGGACCGTTGTGGATGGTTTACGAATAAAAGACCCGTCATGGACGGAATGTCTTCGTGTTAGAATGCCTCATATAACGGGTTTTTCATAAAGAGCTTTAGGGGGATTTGCCGTGGCGAAGGTAACCAAATATATCGGTCTTTCCTTGGGTGCCGACATTTGTTGGCCGTTGTGTTTCGAAGCGATCATGAAACAGTTGGATCTTTCCATCAAGGTCGGTAAGAATCAGTTCTCTTTTGAAGTGGAGCGCGTGAGCATCGAGCCTTACAATCTGCGCCAGGGGTGTAAGTACAGCGTGGTGTTGGATCGATTGACGCATTGGTACCACACCAGCCGCGAATGGATTAAAAAATCTGTCATCATGGACGATCTCTACGTGCTGAACAATCCCTGGGCCGTGCAATCCATGGAAAAGCAAACCACTTATTGCGCCATGATGCGGTTGGGCCTGCCCATTCCCGACACCTGGATGATTCCTCCCAAGGCCTACGATCGCACGGACGACCTGGAGCCTACTTTGAAGCGCTACGCCAAACTGTTCGACCTAGGCAGTATCGGTGAGGACCTGGGCTACCCGCACTTCATGAAGCCCTACGACGGCGGCGGCTGGCGCGGGGTCAGCCGGATCGACAACGAAGAGCAACTGCGTTCTTCCTACGAGGAGTCGGGCAAGTTCATCATGCACGTGCAAAAAGCGGTCAATCCCTTCGAGAGCTTCGTGCGTTGCATCGGGTTGGGTCCCCAGGTGAAGATGCTGGACTACGATCCCAGCGCCCCCCTGCATGCCCGCTACCAGCCCGGTCCCGCCAATATTACGGAAGCCGATCGCAAACGCTTACGAGCGATTACGCTGATCATCAATTCCTTCTTTGCCTGGGATTTCAACAGCTGTGAAAGCCTCAGCCAAAACGGCGAATGGTACCCCATTGACTTCGCCAACCCCTGTCCCGACTCCCAGGTCACCTCGCTGAACTGGCACTTCCCCTGGATTGTCAAGGCCAACATCCGCTGGGCGGTATACGTGGCGGCAACGGGCCGCAAGATCCGCATGAACCAGAACTGGAAACCCTATTTCGACATCGCCGCTCAGGACATGAGTTACGAGGAGAAATTGGAGGCCTACGAGGCATTGGCTGACAAGCATTTCGAAACCAAAAAGTTCGAGGTGTTTTGCGAGAAGCACCTCAGCGAGTTGGACCAGATTACCTGGGAATTCTTCGGCACCGATTACGCCCACGATGCGGTGCGTCAAAAGGTAATTGCCCTGTTCCCGGCCCACGAGGTGGAGCAGTTCACCGCCTATTTCTGGAAACGCATCCAGGAATGGCGCGCCTGGGACCAGGAGGAACGCGCCAAAAAATAAATAAGGACGTCCACCCGTTCGATCGGAGCCAATCTTATTGCTTCGGCGTATCTTACGTATGCCGATTTATGTCGATGCTTTACTTCCTCTGTCTCTTCCACACAGGTTTTCATCAAGAGTCTATCAAGTGTTTTTACGTAGATTCGATAATTTAGGAACGAGGTGTGATGAGGGCGGAGCTATAAATGCAAGAACTTGAAAAACTGGTTACCGATCTCAATACTCTCCGCAAGTTGGATCGGTCCCGGTTTCACGTAACCCGGCGCTGGTCCTTCGGCGATGTCGACAGTAACGGTGTCTACTACATGCCGCGATTACAGCACTACGCGCATCAGGCGTTCGAAGAACTGGTGCTGGACAAGCTGGGCATGGGTTACCTGGACCTTTCGCGTCAATCCCCGGAAAGCGCGTCCGCACGCGGCGCCCACGACCCGCCTATTCCGCGCATGACCTTTCCCGTGCGCTGGTGCCACCAGATCAATTACAAGCCCATGTATGCCGGGGAGCTTTTCTGGATCAGTTTCGACGCGGTTCCGGTGGACAAGCGGAAAGTAGGTGTTCGCGCCTATATTTACGATAAAAACGAAACGCTTGCCGCCGTCGTCATCTGGTTCCGCTGGGCCCAGGAACTGGACACCAAAGTAGGCGTGGCCGATATCCCCGCCTGGTTCTTGGAACTGTTCGATCGATAAAAACCGGCCTCGACCTGAACAGGCGTTTGTTTGATTAAACCGCCTCATGGTGTGGATGGTCACTGCATTCGTGGCGCACAATTTGCTATGATGAGCAGTAGTTGTGTAGGTTTGGTTTATTTTTCTGTGCAAATAGCGAGGAACGACATGTCGGCACGCTTCCTTTTCTCCCTTATGGGTCTCCTCATGTTCGGCCCCGGTCATCTCCTGTCCTCTGAAGAGATCACCCTGGCCAAGAACACCCAAATCTTTTTCGACGGCTTCGAGTCCGGCAATACCCGGTGGACCTCTGTCTCGGGCGATAACGACGGAACCCGGACATCTGACTGGAGCGTTGCCCAAGCGGACGATGCGCGCCACGGCAGCGGCATTGCACGAGTGAGCAATGTCACAATAGGCGATATCTGCCTGCGCTCGAATAAAATCTTCGCCTCCCCGCTGATTCAGCACGACGGTAGCGCGCAACTGGCCTTGTCGTTTTGGTACCGCTTGAAAAATGTCGACCCGGAGTCACGTGCCGACTTTTTCAGGGTGGGCATCCTGGACGAAAACAACCAACCCGTGGACGGCCGAATCAAAGAATACAGTTTTTTGCAGGACTGCGACGGTTGGAGGCAGGTCTTCCTGCACATGGTAGACATGCCCGAAACCCTTCGCATTGCCCTGGAGTTCAAGGCTCCGGTCACCGTTTGCACCGAACTGCAAATAGATGACGTAAGCCTGGTTGCCATTGGTGACGGTCCGCCGGATACCCAAATCGTTTCACCGGATCCCGGTCGCCGACGAATTGTCAGGCCCGGCGAATCCGTGGTCCTGGAAGCTACCGCTAATCGCGGCGCCCATACCGAATTTACCTGGTTGATTGTCTCGCCCGGCCGGGACCCTCAATGTCTGCAGGGTACCGTGGTCGAGTTCACCCCGCCGACCAAGGGCCCCTATGCGATTGCCTGTTACGCCACGGACAGCGACGGGCTCAGCGATCCCACGCCCGAGGGCTTCTTCCTGTCGGTTACCGAGGAACGCGACCTGGACACCGTCATTACCGACCCCATGGAACGGCGCGTGTTGGTGGCGGCCGGCTCCTCGCGTGAGTTCACCGCATCCAGTCCCAGTGAAACGGACAACCCCGATATCGGCTTCGCCTGGAAAGTGGCGGGCGCTCATGCCAATCGCCGCCTGGAGCCCAAGTTCGGACAAACGGTAACTATCGACTTTCCCAAGAAGGGACGTTTCGAAATTCTGTGCTCCGCCACCGACGGCGATCCTACCGAACCGGGCATCTTCTTCGACCCCAGCCCGGCCCGCATCGATGTAGAAGTGGTCGATGTGCTTGTCGATGTTATCGACACCGCCGATCCCGATGCCCCCGGCCGACTTCCCGTGTTATCTGCCGGCGTCGGCAATACCGTGAACCTTGCCGGGACATTGGTAGATCCCCGTAGTCTGGCGACCCGCAACGTCTGGCGGGTGTTGGAGAGAGATGAAACCATTTGCGCGGATTCCCTGACCTGCTCCTACACCTTCCCAGAGGCCGGGGTCTACACCCTGGCCCATGTCGTGTTGAACGCCGATAACGATGTGCTGGGTTTTGACGCCGTCCGTTACCAGGTGGATACCCCCCTGTTCCTGCTGACGCAACCGGATGAACAGTTGGAAGTGGAACTGGGCGAAGATTTCAGCCTGGAAGTGATGGTCAAGGGACTACTGGCAGATGACCCCGACACCAGGGTCAACTGGATGTTCAAAGGACAAACCTATGAAGGTCCGGTCCTGGAATTTGAAAATGCCGCGATTCCCGGCCACCACCAGGCTCGCGTCGTGGTGAAAAACCCGAAGATGGGCGCTCAGGCCGAGAAGCGTATCATGGTGATGGTGCACGACCCCGCCCAAAAAGGCCGTCCCCGTATTACCTCGCCTCAATCCGACTGGCGCGTTCCCGTCGGCGGCACTCTCTTCTTCGACAGCGCTTTTCCGCAAATGCCCGGCCACAAGAAAAATCCCTACTGGGAAATCGTCAGCCAGGACGGGACCACGACGCTTGTCGAGGGCAATACCACCATGCTTGGCCGGGTCACTTTCGAAGAGGCAGGCATTTGGTTTGCCCGTCTTTACGTCCTGGACCACACTGAAAAGGAACTGATGGACGAGGTCAAGATCTGGGTGGAGGAAACCCCCGGTTCAGCGGGTATTGAGGAAAATACCGATATCGACAAGGCCGCCTTTGTAGAGAACGGCACCTACCAGGGCTTTGCGCTGGATCGCGGCCATTACTATAAGATCGCGGTTGAAGAACACCAAACGCTGCAAGTGTGGATCGACCCCGGTCCCACGGGCGAGGCCAAGGTGGTCTTCGAACCCACGGAAGGCGAATTGGTCTTCCGCGAGGTCGTCGGCAAGCAGGTACTGCAAATCGCCGGTTTGCCGCCCGGGCAATACCGCTGGGGCGTACTGCCCAAGGAAGAAGGCAGCAAGGCCAAGACGGGCCTGAACTTCAGCTTCGGCGTGAACGTGTTCAACCCCGCGCTTTACTTCACCGACATCAGCGAAGACGCCGATATGGACACCGAGTTGGGCGTGGTCAACACCACCAACAGCCGGTGCGATGTCCAAATGGTCGCTTACGATGCCGACGGCAATATTTTGGACCAGGTATCGCGCAGCCTGGAACCCAAGGGCGCCATCCGCGAATCGGTGCGCGATATGTTCCCGGACACCGCCGGCACGGTTTCCTGGGTGCGCGCCGACAGCACCCACTCGGTGGTGGGTTTCGCACACACCCTGAGCACCGATAAAACCAAGGCCTACGGCGTCAACGCCGCCACTTATCTGCAAGACGAACTGTTCCTGCCGCATATCGCCAGGGATACTGTTACCTGGTCTACTCGGGCGAATATCATCAACGGCGAAGATGAAACCAGCAGTTCCTTCCTGGTGGCCGGTTCCTTTGAAGAGCTTATCGACAACAGCAGCTATGCCAAACGCTCCCTCGACCTGGTTGCCACCCTGGGCGGATCGGTGCCGGAGGACGCCGGCTGGGGTCGTTTTTTCGACGAGTCGGGCAACGCCACCCTGGCCGGGAATGAGATCTTCGGCACCGTGGACGGCACCAACCAGACGGTAGGCTTAGGCCTGTTCGGCGGACCGGCCGACAATCCCAACTTCTCGGCAACCACCGACACGCTTTACTTCACGCACATCGCTCAGAACAGCGACTTCTGGACCGGCATTGCCCTGGTCAACCTGGCCGACTTCGATCTTGGCGTGGCCGTCAACGCCTACGGTGTGGGCGGCGTCGCGCTCGAACCGGGCGTCATCGAACTGAAAGCGCGTGAGAAAAAAGTCTGGGTGGCCGACAACTTCTTTGCCGAGGCGGGCATCGAGGGCGAGGTCCAGTGGATGGAACTGGGCACCGAGGCAAACGTGGCGGGATACGAGTTGTTCGGCACCGCGATCCCGGGACGCCAGGCGGGTTTGGAAGCTACCTCGGATGCGTCGACCGAAATCTGCATGCCGTTCGTGGATGTGACGGGCGAAATGTGGCACGGTTTGGCCGTGGTCAATGTCGGCACGGACGCTACCTCGGTTACCTTTACCCTGCGCAACGATGTGGGCGGCGAGGCAACCGCGCCGAAGACCATCCAACTGGCCGCCAAGGAAAAGCAGGTTTTCACCCTCAGCCAACTGTTCGGGGAAATCCCGTTGACGTCGTCCTGGGTTGAAATCACCTCCGATGAGCCGATCGTCGGTTTCGAACTGTTCGGCAACGAGGACCAGACGCATATGTCGGGCCTGTTGGCCCAATAAAACCCGGGGGCTGAACGCCCCCGAAAATAATTTGAGAAATCTGATCCCTCTTTTGGGCAGTTTGCGTTTGTATTCCCAACTGCAGCGGTGACAAACCGCGGCCTTCCGGGATGTGCGCTCTCTCCCAACAACTCTTGGCGCTCGCCCCGGAGGGTTGCGGTTTGTTCCCGCTTCAATCCAAGAAATGTTTCCGGGCCGGGCGGGCTTTAGCCGAATTGTCAGACCCCTGTAACCTCAGTCATTGTTGTTGTCTAAATTCTGCGTACCAGAGGGTGCTTGAGAGCTTCGGGTTCCGAACATGTAGCCTACGACAGCAGATGCAAAGCCCACTACGGGGGCAAGCACAACCTTGGCCCAATCCAATATCTCCGTGAGGTTTTTGTCGGACCCCCACGCAGCGAAAAAGAAAGGGATCAGAACAACCGCGGCGGTAAGGAAAAAGATAAATCTCGCAAATGGAGCCACGTATTTAGCCCATAAGGGAGAGTAAGGTTCTAAATCAAATTTTAAACCCTTGCCTTTGTCAGGATCCTCGGTAAGATTCACCTCTTCCCATACTACTTTAGGGTCCTTGGTGATATTCACCTCTTCCATTGCTACTGGGTCTTCTGTCATACAATCTCTCAGTTATCACCGAATAATTAGTCTTACCTTTTGGCCGTCCTTGTTTAAAATTTCAACGGAGTTAGAGTCCGATTCGGTAACGACATGATGGTAGAGTTCAATTGCCCGGCGCATGACCTCGGATTTGGGGATTTCCAGCTCATCGGATGTATCGGATAGGTTTCGTTCCATTCGCCTGTTCAGAGTAACGTTATATCTGGCCATTGTGTACCTCCGATGTTGAAATTGCGGCAGGCAAGTGCCAAGCCTACATCAATTATGTGCTTTTTTTGCGCACCTGTCAAGTATGTTGACATAAAAGCAACCAACTTCCGCTTGACGCTTCAGCCTCCGCCAACCCATAATAATGTCAACAATATAAAGGAACCGGTGAATCGCATGAGCATGACCGACGCACAGATCCTGGAACGCTACGCCCGAGAACCCGCGCCCTTGTTGCCCGTTCTGCACGCCTTCCATGATCGCGACGGTTATCTCTCCGAGGAGGCGCTGCGAGTGGTCGCCGACGGCCTGCGCATCCCCATTGCCGATTTGTTCGGCACAGTCACCTTTTACCACCATTTCTCTCGTAAACCCGGCGGCTTGCATGGTAAGCGGGTCTGCACCGGTCCGGTGTGTTGCCGCAAGGGCGCTCGGGAACTGGCCCGGTCGTTGGGCGCCGAAACCATGCCCTGCTCCGGTCGTTGCGACGATCCCATTCCCGTTCTGGAGGGTCACACCACCCTCATCGGCAACACCGTATCGGATTTGGTTCACAAACCCTCGCCCTTACCCGCGCCCAACCCCGGCGGCTACCAGGAATGCGTCTTCGCCGGCATCCGCGAGGAGGGTCGGGCCGGCCTGGCCGGTTATCGCAAGGGCGGCGGCTACCGGGCCCTGGAAAAGGCTTTGGCCGAGAACGATCCCGAGGGTCTCATCCGCACGGTTACCGAGAGTAAACTGGCCGGACGCGGCGGCGCCGGGTTTCCAACCGGCCGCAAATGGCAGGCCGTACGGGACGCCCCCGGCGAACCCAAGACCATCATCTGCAACGCGGACGAGGGCGAACCGGGTTGTTTCAAAGACCGCGCTATCATGGATTACGATCCCCACGCGCTCATCGAGGGCATGGCCCTGGCCGCGTTCGCCACCGGCGCGACCAGGGGGTTCATCTACCTGCGTTACGAATATCCCGAGACCAACGACATCCTGGCCGCTGCCATCGGCGAGGCCGAGGCTGCCGGGTACCTGGGCGATCATTTCAAGCTGTACCTGAGACGCGGGGCCGGCGCTTATATCTGCGGTGAGGAAGGCTCGCTGATCAACAGCCTTGAAGGCAAGCATCCCTTCCCACGCAACCGACCGCCGTTCCCCGTTACCCACGGCTTCGAGGACAAACCCACCGTGGTCAACAACGTGGAAACCCTGGTTTCCGTACCGCCTATTCTGCGTCACGGCGCGGCCTGGTACCGCGATTTGGGTCTGGGCGAGCACGCGGGCACCAAAATCATCAGCCTGTCGGGCGATGTGGCCCGGCCCGGTAATTACGAGGCGCCGTTCGGTCTGCCGCTACATACCTTATTGCACGACTGGGCGGGCGGCCCTGCCGTGGAGGGCGGCACCATTCAAGCCGTCACCATGGCCGGTTTGTCCGGTGGGTTCCTGGCCGGGGACGACCTGAACGTGACCCTGGACGAACCCTGCATTCGAGCCAGGGGTTCTTTCCTGGGCGCGGGCGGTATCATGGTCTTCGACTCAAGCCGCGACATGATGGCGATTGCCGCCGAGGCCATGCATTTCTTCGCCGAGGAAAGTTGCGGCAAGTGTTTCCCCTGTCGCATCGGCACCCAACGGCTTACCGAACGCCTCACCGGGGCGGCCGGTCCACGCGACAAAACCGCCTGGCTGGACGAGGTTGCCGACCTGGGCAGCACCATGAAGGCCGTCAGCGCTTGCGGGCTTGGGATTGCGGCTCCCCTAATCACGGAAAGTCTGGTAAGATATTTTCCAGAACGTATTGAGCAGCACTGCGCTTCCTAACCGCCCCTCGGCAATGACCTTCCAAGGATCGTTCATGACCAAAAACCCCACAGAATTTTCCCTGACCCTGGACGGCAAAACCGTTAACTTTACGCCCGGGGAAACTCTGTACGAGGTAGCGCAACGGCACCAAAAAGACATTCCGACCCTGTGCTACGATCCACGCCTGGAATCTTTCGGAGGTTGTCGGCTGTGCGTGGTCCGGTTGGAAGGGGCAAAGAATCCGGTGGCCAGTTGCACTACGCGCGCCGAGGCGGGCATGGTGGTGCATACTTCCACCCCGGACATCGAGACCCATCGCAAGACCTTGCTGGAAATGGTGCTCAGCGAAAACCGCGAATTGGAAGTCTCGCCCCTGCGCGGTTACGCAAGCCAGGAATTGACCGAACTCAGCGAGCGCTACCAGGCGCGTACGGGCCGGTTTGAAGGCAAACAGTCGGGTGAAAGCCGCATCGACGACACCAACCCCTTCATCTTGCGCGATTACGATCTCTGCATCTCCTGCTACCGTTGTGTGCGCGTCTGCGCCGAGGAGGAAGGCGACTACGCTATCAGCGTCATGAATCGCGGTTTCGAGACACAAATTACCACCGAGTTCGGCGGTCTGCTGAAAGATTCGGACTGCACTTTTTGCGGTCAATGCGTACAGACCTGCCCGACCGGCGCCCTGGCCGACAAGAAAGCCATGCGCTACAGTGAAACGCCGGGCGAGATTATCAAAACGCGGAGCATCTGCACCTATTGCGGCGTGGGTTGCTCCGTGGACATTATGACGAAAGGCGAACAGATCGTCGGTTTACAGCCCGCCATGGACGGCCCCGCCAACGAGGGCGCCCTGTGCATCAAGGGCCAGTTTGCCTATGACTTCGTGCAGCACGAGGATCGCCTGACCACGCCGCTGGTCAGGGGCGATGACGGCGAACTGCACGAGGCGACCTGGGAAGAAGCATTGGACAAAGCCGCTGACGGCTTCAAGCGCGTCATGCGCATCCACGGCAGGCACGCCGTCTACGGGGTGGCCTCCGGGCGCACGCCCATCGAGGGCGATTACATGATGCAGCGCTTCATCCGGGCGGGCTTCGGCACCAACTACATCGACAACTGTTCGCGTGCCTGACACGCCCCCACGGTTGCCGGTCTGGCAGCCACCATCGGACGGGGGGCCATGTCCAACCCGCTTAAAGATATGGAAAAGCCGGATGTGATTTTCTGCATCGGCACCAATATGACCGAGGCGCATCCCGTCGCGGCTACCCGAATCAAAAAGGCGTTGCGCAACGGCGCGAAATTGATCACGGCCGACCCGCGTCGCATCCGCCTGGCCAAGATGGCCGACATCTACCTGCCGCTGAGGGTGGGTTCGGATACCGCCCTACTGCTGGGTATGGCCCATGTCATCGCTCGCGAGGGTTTGATCGACAAGGCCTTCATGGACGCGCGGACAACCGGCGGTGAAGCTTTCCTGGAGCACGTGAAGCAATTCACTCCGCAATGGGCCGAAAGCATCTGCGGCGTCCCCGCCGAGAAGATCGAGCAGGCCGCCGTTCTCTACGGCAAGGCCGAGAAAGGCGCGATTTTCTACACGCTGGGCATTACCGAACACATCTGCGGCGTGGACAACGTGCAGAGCCTGTGCAACCTGGTGCTGATGACCGGCAACGTGGGCCGCGAGGGCACCGGCATCAATCCCATGCGCGGACAGAACAACATCCAAGGCGCGGGTGATTCCGGGGCCATTCCCAACAACTACGTGGGATTCCAACCGGTAGAGGACCCGGCCAACCAGGCAAAGTTCGCCGAAGCGTACGGTCGCACGGTAGACCTGGAACGCGGCATCACCAAGGTCACCGCGCTCGACCTGGCCGGCGACAAAATCCAGGCCATGCTGATCGACGGCGAAAACACCGTGGTCACGGACCCCGACCGCAAACATTGCGAGAAGGCTCTGCGCGCCTTGGAACACCTGGTGGTCATCGACATCTTCCGTAACGAGACCACCGAGTTCGCCGATGTGGTGCTGCCGGCTACAAGTTGGGGCGAAACCGAAGGTCACTTCACCAACACCGAACGCCGCATCCAACGCATCCGCGCCGCGGTTCCGCCCGCCGGACAGTCCAAACCGGACTGGTGGATCATCAACGAGATTGCCCGCCGCATCGGTTTCCAGGGCTTTGATTTTGAATCGGCCAGGGATGTTTTCAACGAGTTGTGCGAGCTGTCGGCCACCTACAAGGGCATCAACTGGGACATCGCGGAGAAGGGGCAGCACCAATGGCCGATTCCGTATGAGGGTCATCCCGGTACGCCGCGCCTGCATGAGGAAGGCTTCAAGAACGGTCGCGGCGTCTTCAAGATCATCAACTACCGCGACCCGGCGGAAGTAGTCAGTGAGGCTTTCCCCATCTGGTTGACCACCGGCCGTCGCCTGGAAAGCTATCATTCGCGCACCCAAACCGGCCGGGCGCACGGCATCGACTACCTGCTTCCCGAGGAAGTGCTGGAAGTGCATCCCGACGATGTGGCCTCCTGGGGTCTTACCGACGGCGGCACGGCGCGTATGTCCAGCAGTCGCGGGCACGTGGACATCAAGGTCCAGGCCAATCCGCGTTCCCCGCGCGGCACCGTGTTCGCAAGTTTCTGCTTCAACGATACCCCGGTCAATATTCTCACCGGGGGCGGTTATGATCCCGTCACACATACGGCAGAACTGAAGGTTTGCCCGGTTGCGGTGACGCCGGTCAGCGGTTCGTCCTAGGGCCGATTGCGATTTTTTCACCGATAGAATGGAGATCAGCCGACGTGGAGGGTGGTTCTCCAAAAGTTAAGGAGACACCCCCATGAAGACAGTAGGCAACATCCTCAGATGGCGTCGCGCCATGCACCCCGAGAACCCGGCGGTTTCCGATCGCGGCGTCAACATCACCTGGGACCAACTGGACAAGACCGCCAACCGTGTGGCCAACGCCTTGATCGACGCGGGCGTGGAGCCCGGCGAGCACGTGTGTGTCCTTGCCAAGGGCGAGGCGCCCGTGGTTGAGTCCATGTTCGGCATCATCAAGGCCGGCGGTGTATTTACCCCGGTGAACTGGCGCCTGGCCCCGCCGGAAATCGCATTTGTGGTGAACGACGCCCAGGGCAGCGTCCTGATTGTCGGCGAGGGTTTCAAGGAGGCGGTTTCCTCCATCATCGGCGACCTAGCGAGAGTCAAAACGATCGTCTACCTGGAGGACGAGGAAAACCTGCCCGAGCCCTGGACTACCTACCGCGCCTTTCAGGAAACTGCCCCCGAAACCGACCCGCGCCGCGATAATGACGATACGGCTACGGCCTTCCAGCTCTATACCAGCGGCACCACCGGTCTGCCCAAGGGTGCCGAGTTGACGCATCTCAACCTGGCCGATCTGGGCCCGCTGTGTAATGCCTCCGGCGTCATCAGCGGCGGCGATTCGGTACTCTGCGCCATTCCCTTCTACCATATCGCGGGCGCGGGTTATTCGCTGGGCATGCTGTTCAACGGCTGCCGCCTGGTCATGTTGAGCCAGGCCGATCCGGGCGAGATTTTACGCCTGATCGAAGCAGAATCGATCCAGCACACCTTCATGGTGCCGGCCCTGCTCAACTTCCTGCTCCAGCATCCCAATTGCGGAAAAACCGATTTCAGTTCGCTGAAGACCATCATGTACGGCGCATCGCCCATCCCGGAAGCCCTGCTGAGAGCCTCGGTAAAAACCTTCGGCTGCGATTTCATCCAGGCCTACGGCTTGACCGAAACCACGGGCGGGCTGTGCGTGCTTCAAGCCAGGGACCATGATCCGGCCAGGGGGAAACTTAAAAGCTGCGGCCAACCGGTGTTCGGCGCTGAGGTACGCGTGGTGCGAGGGGACGGCAGCGAGTGCAAACCGGGCGAGGTCGGCGAGATCATCACTCGCGGTCCCACCGTGATGAAAGGCTATTGGAACCGACCCGAGCAGACCGCGCAGGTGATTCGCGACGGCTGGTTCTACACGGGCGACGCGGGTTACAGGGATGAAGAGGGTTATTATTACATCCACGACCGCGTGAAAGACATGATCATCTCCGGCGGTGAAAATGTCTACCCGGCCGAGGTGGAAGCCTGTCTGTATGCCCATGAAGCGGTGGCCGACGTGGCCGTGATCGGCGTGCCGGACGAAAAATGGGGCGAGACGGTGAAGGCGGTGATCGTTCTCAAGCCCGGCGCGTCCCTGACGGCACAGGAGTTGATCGACTTCAGCCGCGAGCGCATCGCCCACTACAAATGCCCCACCTCGGTAGACTTCACCGATGTCCTACCGCGCAATCCAACGGGCAAACTCCTGAAACGAGTGCTCCGCGAACCCTACTGGGAAGGACACGAACGCAACGTCATCTAAACCTCAAACGAGCGTCGACCGGTTCTCGCCCGTTCGGGCAAGTGGATCGAATACCGCGCAAAGCTGCCGACCTGCACGGCCTGATCCGCCGAAATGGGCGCATCGTGAGCCCGGCGATGCGCTCATCGGCCGTTTTGGATGGGACGGTGCGTCTCGCAATGCGCCCAAACTCGCCGAGCGTCGGCTCAAAATCTCCAACAACGCGCCCAGAACAAAATGGCACAACCTTTTGAATATGTTGTTCGGCCTCATTTGCCCGAAAAGGCGTGTTTAGCACACCAATAAGTTGTCTTTTTGAGTAGCGGTTTGTTTTAGGGTGACAAACCATTCTTTCGATTCCGAGGCGCTCGGAGGCATCTTCGGTTGAAACCCGGCTTCCCGATGAAGTAAGATGAATTTGCGCATCAATAATCATCGATGGAGCCGATGTATGAACCCAACGCCTTCTGATCCTGTCGAAGCAGCTCTCGCCAATACGGCACGAAGCTACAATTCAACCGCGCAACAGTACGATGCAGTAACCGCACCGCTCCACCGCGAATTGGCGTACCCGATGCTCTTGGACCTTCTCGAGAGAGAATTGGGCTCGCTTACCGGCAAGCGGATCCCGAGGTATTCGATCACTCGAATTGCAACCGCCGGTTCGCCGCATTCCACGACACGGTTGGTGTTTCAAAGGGGTATGCCACGACTCGGGAAATGCGAAGAATTGCTCGCGACACGACACTCATTGTGTACCCGCAGGGCATCGACGAAACAACTGTCGATCATTTCCTTGCGGGCAATGACGTCGCATGCGACGAGATCGAAGGGTACGCCATAGGCGCCCGCGTGCTGTTTCACCAACAAGCCCGCGCACACGGAGTCGAACTTCTGGCGGGCAACACGGTGGGACACCGGAGGTACCTTGTTCCCGCCGGGGCGCTAGGATTGAATGCCGCACGAAACTGCCGACCCGCGTAACCGTTGTACGAAACATTCGTGCCATAGGCGTGGCCATGAACGGAAAACAGATGCGTATCGGTAGTGACCTTTTAGTTGCCTAATCTTTGAACTTATTCGAGAATCAATCAGTTTGGGAAAAATGGTTTTGGTCGTTGATACAACGAAAAGCTCATGTTTCGATTAGGATTAGATCTTGGCGTGACTCTGAAAAAAGGGTACCATAAGCTGTCCCTTGCGGGACTGATTCTACGATCGGGATTATTCTTGCGACAGCGCTGATTCAAGCTTTCCTAAACGAGACGCTCTCGCCGGTTTCTTTTTCATCCCAAATCTGCGCAATCGCTCAGCCCACATTAGGAGAAGAAAGAATGTCACATCACGAGTATATCGTCATCGGTGCGGGACCCGCGGGGCTTCAGCTCGGCTATTTCATGAAAAAGGCCGGGCGGGACCATCTCATTTTGGAAGGTAGTGCAAGTGTCGGGACGTTCTTTCGCAAATTCCCACGGTCGCGAAGATTGATTTCCCTCAATCGACCGCCTCTGCTCACGGATGATCCCGAGATCATGCATCGCTTCGACTGGAACTCGCTCCTGGGCGACGATGACGGCCCCGACTTCCGGGACTTCGATACGGACCTTTGGCCCCACCCGGATAACATGGTGGCTTATCTCGAAGCTTTTGCCGATCATCACGATCTCGAGGTGCGCTACAACACGAAAGTGGTATCCATCGAAAAGCGAGGGAATATCTTCACGCTGATCGATCAAAGCGGGGAAACGTACACAACCCCGTACCTGATCATAGCCTCGGGAACCAAGCCCTATATGCCGCCCATTCCGGGCATCGAGCACGTGACCGAGGGCTATGGTAACGCGCCCATGGAGCCCGAGAGCTATAAGGGACAACGGGTGCTCATCATCGGGAAGGGGGTTGCTGCCTTCGAGTTCCTGAATGCCGTCCAGGAGACTGCCGCTTTGGTGGTGGCAGCCAGCCCGGAACCGCTCAAGTTGGCCTGGAATACCAGGCACAGCGGTTACGTGCGCTCAAACCTGGCAAGCCCGCTCGACCTGTATCAGTTGAAGTTGGTGCAGTCCATACTCTACAACGCTGACGTCGATCAGATCGAGGTTCGGGACGGTGTCTTCGAAGTAACGCTCACGTTTACTCGGGCGGAGGGGGAGACCGAGGTATTCCTGTTCGATCGGGTCATCAACTGCACGGGTTTCTGCTACGACCACGCTATGTTCGGCGAACACACCCACCCCGACCTCGTCATCGACGATCGGCTTCCGGCCATAACCAACACCTGGGAATCGACCAACATCGAGGGTCTCTTCTTCATGGGAACGCTGTCCCAGAGCATCGATTTCCGCAAGGCAGCGAGCGCGTTTGTCGGGGGTTTCCGCTACAACTCGAGAACCCTCTTTGCCCTGCTCGAGGAACGAAAAGGGATACCGCTCGCCTACGAAACTCTGTCGCGTTCCCCCGAAGTATTGGCGCGTCACCTCTCGATTCGGCTGACACGCACGGCGGCGCTGTTCCTGCAATTCGGCTTCCTCGCTGACGTGCTCGTTCTCGAAGGCGAGGAACTGCGTTGTTATCGGGAGCTTCCTATTGCCTACATCCATGAACGATTCGGCCACGCGCCCCTATACATCGTAATGGCCTACGATTGGGGTTCCTATGAGGGGGACGTGTTTGCGATTTCGAGACGTCCCGAGGCAAAGCACGCCGACGAGAGCGCCTTCATCCATCCCATCTTCCGCGCGTATCGAAGGGGAGAGCATGCGGGTGAGCTTCATCTGCTTGAAGACCTCTACACGGTCTACTGTTTGGACGGTCACGACGAATCCTATACCAAATCACGCGCGGGCCTGCCTTTGAGAGAATGGCACAAACGCCATCACATCGATCCGCTCGAAGCGTTTCTCCGCGAGCATCTTCAATCCTCATGACGGATTGAGCAAATCACCCCGTCGACCGGTTGCCTTGCATGCTCAATAGGGGCCTGCAGGCCGTGGAAGAGCCGGCCGCTAAACTTTTCTCATCTGCCGACGTTGTGGTGTTAGGTGGGAGCAAGCAACAATCGGCGGTTGAAGGGGGAAGTTTTGTCACATGACACGGTGATGCATGCTCGTGGTTTGTGCAAGACCTACGATACGGGTTCCGAATCGGTTTCGGTGCTCAGCAACCTGAACCTGGAGGTAGCTGCAGGTTCCTTTTCCGTTATCATGGGTAGTTCCGGTTCCGGGAAGTCAACGCTGCTATACCTTCTGGGCGGTTTGGATCGGCCCGACGAAGGGGAGATTGTGGTGGACAACCTGAGGGTGGATCGGGCATCCGAGAAAGAACTGGCCGGGATGCGCCGCGACTCCGTGAGTTTTGTGTTCCAGGAGGCCAACCTGGTGCCGAACCTGACCCTGTTGGAAAATGTACAAATTGCAGGGCTCCTGAGTGACCGGCGCGAGGAAGTAAACCAAAGAGCACGGGACCTGATGAAGGTAGTGGGCATCGAGGATCTGGCCGACCGGTTGCCCTCACAGGTTTCGGGCGGCGAACAGCAACGTTGTGCGGTGGCCCGAGCCCTGATCAACGAGCCGGCTCTCATACTGGCCGATGAACCCACGGGTAATCTCAATTCCGCATCCACCCGGGACGTGTTGGATCTGTTTCGGCAGATTCACGGCCAGGGCCGGACCGTGATTATGGTAACCCATGAACTGAATGCCGCCTGCTGTGGCGACCGGGTCTGTTTCATGCGGGACGGGGCCATTATCGGCGAATACAAGTTCTCCGACGACCAGGACCCGGACCGGCGCGAACGACTGCTCTTCGATTGGCTTTCCGAAAGGGGTGGTGATGCATGGCGTTTGGGTCATAGCCCTGGCCAATCTGAAACGCAAGAAAAGCGATGTGGTGCTAAGCGGTTTGTCCATGCTGGTGGCCACAATCGCTATCACCATTTCTCTGGGGTTGCTATCTGTTTTGGAAAGCCCCGTCAATATCCTTCTTGACGATCTGCGCGCTTCTCATATTCGGCTTGAGCTCGACACACAGATCCACGACAAAAATGCAGTTTATGCCTGGTTCCGCGATCGACCCGAGGTGGTTTCGGTTACCGATCCCATGGCCGTCTGGCAATCCGGGAGCGATGTCATACACAACGGCGAATCCATCAAAAAATCCCTGCTGCTTATCGAGCGCAGCTTCCTGGATCGGGACCATGACCATGTGCGCATCCTGGACGCCGATCCGGAAGTTCTCAGCGGCGATCGCCCGGTGCCGCTTCCCGGCGAAATCTGGATCACAAACCAGTTGGCCCTTTCTCGCGAGATAGAGCGAGGCGATACCTTGCAGATTCCCACGTCCGCCGGTAAACGGGAACTCCAGGTCAGCGGTATTGTGGTGGACCCCTTCAACAACCTGGAAAACGTAACGCCGGCAAGCTGCTGGGTTGCTCCCGGGTTTCTGACGTTTATGGCGCCCCCGGCAGACCTTACGGAAGTGTATCTGGGTATTCGTGTGGCCGAAGAGCATCAGGCCGAACCACTGGCCGAGGCCTTCAGAACCTGGCTGGGCAGCGAACTGGCGGGAAGTATGCTCACCGTCAAGATTCTCCGCCTGGCCTACGGCCTGTTTACCCGCATCGTGGCCGTGGCGCTGCTGGTGGTTGCAATCCTGGCCCTGATTATCGCCTTTTTCATTATCTCGGCCACGGTTACAAGCGCGGTTTTTTCCGACTACAAGGTGATCGGCATCCTGAAGGCTCAAGGTTTCACCCCAAGCCAGGTGAACGGCATTTACTTGAGGCAATACCTGTTGACGGCGCTTTTATTCATTCCGCCGGGAATACTTTGCGGTCACCTGATTGCCGGCGCATTACATCGCGGCGCCATGGAAGAAATCGGCCTCCTGGGAAGTGAGGGTATTAATCCCTGGTTCCTGGTTCTGCCCGCGCTACTGGTAGGCGGCGCCATCCTATTGTGCGCCTGGTGGACATGCAGACGCGCGGGTAGGGTCCGGCCCATGGAAGCCATTCGGTTCGGCGCACCTTCTCTTCATGTCAAAGGTATTTTCAAACCCGGTACCTTACAATGGATGCCGCTTTCCGTGTTTTTGGGCTTTCGCAACATATTACTCAACGTCAAACGTTCCGTATTTGCCATGATCGGCTTTGGGTTCACGGTATTTGTACTGGTATTTTCGGTCAACATAACCCACAGTTTCTCCAATATTCATCAACACGCCGGTGATTGGGGCATGGTGGCGGCCGATCTCTCGGTTCGCTTGAGCAGTAAACGGTTCAGGGTGCGACCGGAACAGTTTCAGGAAGCGATGCAGGTAGATCCGGCCGTGTCCAAAACCCTGGCCCATGGTTCGTTTTCGGCGGTGCTGCCGCCCAAGCGGGGTGAAAGCCCCCAGGAACTCTTCGGCAATGTTTTTGTGGGCGACATGTCTTCCTTCGGCATGACCAACCTGGAAGGCAGCCATCCCGTTTCCGGCGACGAAATCGCACTGGCCTTGAACACCGCCCGGGACGGCCCCTATCGACCCGGCGACACCTTCCAATTATACGCGGAGGGACAATTACTGGAGTTTCGGGTAACCGGAATCTACCAGACCGGCCAAAACTTCGGCCAGGGTTTTCGTTTCGGGGAGGCAGCCGCCAAAAGGTTCAATCCCAACTGGAAACCCCGTTATTACGGATTGAACCTGAAACCCGGTCTCGATCCCCAGGAAGGAAAGGACCGCCTGCAAAAAATATGGGGAGAGGCTGTTAGGGTGACCACCAGCCGAGAGGAACTGCGGGAACTGGTGGACATACTTTCCGGTATGAAGTTCGCGCTCAGCATGTTGTGCCTGGTGCTGTTGGCAGTATCCGGGGTGTCCATCTTCAACGATACCATCCTGAGCATCAAGGAACACCGCAAGGTGTTCGGCATTCTCAAAGCCCTGGGCGCCACATCCGGTATGTTACGCATGTCGATTGTCTGGAAAACTCTGAGCACCATACTATTCAGTATGCTGGCGGCCCTTCCGACCTCCTTGTGGCTTATTCCCCTCGGGCTGGGCAAGCTGGCTGAAGGCATCGGTATGGTTCATTTTCCGTTTTCGATAAACGTTACGGGCACGCTGTTGATTATTCCGGGCCTGCTGCTCTTCGGACTGGCCTGTGCGTGGCTGCCGGCGGGACGCGCCCTGGCCGTCGATCCCCGCGAACTGATCGTGGAATGAGGAGGCTGATGATGCGAATGAGTGCCTTGAGCTCGATCTTAATATTTGTCGCCTTTTCACCATCCTTCGGCGGAACCGCCGAATTGGAAGCCTGGTTCGAAGAGCAATTCCAGGCCAATGCCATACCGGGTTTGGCCGTAGTGGTGGTAAAGGATGACCGAGTGGTCTTCCTGAGGGGTTTCGGCAAGGCCCGCGCTTCCGGCAATACCCCGATTACCGCGGATACGGTTATGCCGCTCGGCTCGATAAGTAAATCTTTTACGGCTCTGGCGCTTTTGAGATTGGCGGAAACCGGGCAACTGGATTTGGACCGGCCGGTTACGGCCTATCTACCCTGGTTTACCACGGCGCGCAAGGCCAAAAGCGACCTTATAACAACGCGTCTGTTGCTCAGCAATACATCCGGGCTACCGTCTTTGGATCTTGGTATCCTGGGCATCGACTTGGATGACGACGCAGATGAACGCCTTGTGCGCAATCTCAGCGGGTACATGCTGAACCGCGAACCGGGACTGTCCTTCGAGTACTGCAATGAAGGTTTCACGGTAGCGGGTCTGGTGGGCACGACGCTTTACGGGAAACCCTACGCCGCCTTCATGGAGGAAACGGTCTTCGAACCACTGGGAATGACGCGAACCACGGCCGATTTCCGTCGCTTCCGGGAACTGGATTCGCCCGATGGTCATTATCCCGGCATCGAAGCGGCCATTCCGGCCGAACATACCCTGCTCACCAATGCCTATGCCGCGGCCGGCATGATTCGGGCAGGCGCCCGGGACATGGGCCGTTACATGCGTATGTTACTGGCGGGCGGCGTATTGGACGGCAAGCGCTTTGTCAGTGAGGAAAGTGTTGGGCAATTGTGGCGCCACCATATCGCCCTGCCCGAGCGCGAACATCAAAAAGACAACGCCTATTGCCTGGGATGGCAAAGCAACCTGGTGGACCAAAGACGACTGATAACCCATGGCGGTAATACCTCCACCGCATCGGCCTTCCTGGCCATGGAGCCTGATCGCAAGACCGGCGTGGCGCTACTTTCAGTCATCGACAGCCTGGACCCTCGCCGCTTTGCATCGCTGGAACGGCTGGCCAATAACGCCCTACACATCCTACACGACGAGCCGCTTTCCGATTTCGGCCTGCCCACACAACCCGATATAACCATCAACGACTATACCTTGCCGAAAGCGGAATTCGCGGCTTATACGGGTAATTATCTTTCAGCCGGTCTCTCCACCCACATGCTGACCGTCAGTCGAAGCGAAGACGGTGGTCTGGAAGCCAAAGCCGTCCATCGCGGCGCTTTGGAGAGACACGGTCTCCTGGATTTCGCCAACCCCAGTCGCTCCTGGTTGCGCACCATCGGCCCACCCAGACCCGTCATTTTCAATCGTACCCTTGACGGCCGCGTGTACGCCTTGACCTATCAGGGCGACACTCTCTACAAACAGGCGACTGAGACAGCTGACAAAACGCAAACTTCCCCCGACGCTCGCCTACGCCTTCGCTTACCGCCCGGTTGGGAACTCAACTGGACCGATGGAGGCTTCGACGTAACACATCGAACCCGGAACGACCTGATTCTGAAGGCAAGGTTTTTGTCACTCGGTGAAGACGATACTCTTGAAAAGGCAATCGAGGTCATGATCCGACAACCCGTTGCATTTCGCGGCGAAGTTCATACCCAGACTATCGACGGCAGGACCTGGAGACAACAAAGCCTGGTTACCGCCGGGAATTCGAAACAGGCGGCGCTTTGGGTTACCCGCTGTACAGACGACGATCTGGTGCTGCTGCTGTCGACCACACGACAGGACCTGACCATTCTGCATCAGGAAACCCTGTTTCCCATTCTCAAGCAACTGTCCGTGAGTGACTAGATCCTCCATTCACGAACTTCTTCGATAGACAGGCTTATTACAGCACGGATATACACGTCATTATTAACGGCCTACCCATGGATACGCTGATAATTGTAAATCCCGCACATGGGAACCTCTTAAGACGGGACCCGGATCCCGGTTTGGTTTTCTTGCAACCGCGCGGTCGGTTGGGCGGGGACCGGCGATCAGGAGGGCCTCGAACGCCTGCTCACCATTCCCATGGAGGGCCTGGCACATTCCGCTCCCAGAACCCCGGGCGAAAAGTGGCAGCTCTTCGACGTGGAAATGGTTTCCATGTTGGGCGAGGTGCAAAACGACGACGACTTCACGTTGCTGCGCATCGAGGCGGGCAGTGGACAATCGCTGCCGGCCGCGACCGGACGTACGACACTGACACGAATGCCGAACGGCGATTTCATGGTGGACAGTTTCTTTGACATCACCTACGAAATCACTTACCAAGGCGCGCCCGGGGGACCTTTGGAAGGTCTTTCGGGAACCAACACGGGAACCATGCGAATCCAGGTCGGAGACGGAACGCCCTATCGGCAAATCACGCCGCTATGGCCCGATGAAATCGACGTTATCGGTCTCATGGACTTCACGCCGCCCGCGGCGCCCTGATTCGATAAACCTACCCGGGGCGGCGCCGCACAACGGCGCCGCCTCTTCCACCACGAACCCATCATATGGCCGACGCATTCTATAGTAAGACCTTTACATGCCCCAGGTTTGCACCGCGACGCCCTTGAAGGTGGTTTCTGCCTTGAAAATTTTTTCATCCCAGTTACGATCACTTCGGTCGAAGAGAATCAGGTGACCCTCCTCCGTGCCGCAACGGTCCATATAGCCGGTGATCTGGGGAAGGGACTTCTCGATGGTTGCCTGCCGGTTGCCACGTTGGAGTTTAAGCTCCAGGACGATTTTCTGAGTTCCCTCGGCATGGTTGAAGATTACCAATAAGTCGGTGCGACCTCGGCCCAGGCCGTATTCTCTTTCGATACGGCCTCCGCTGTTGACGACGCGCTGCAGGAAGGCTTGCAGCAACAACTGGGCGCCTGCTTCCTTATATTGAAAGCGTTCGGTCCAGTGTTCGCTGTTTTCCCGAAAGAATTGCTGAAACGCCGTCAGCAACTTCGCCATGTCCAACATGCCGGTTTCCGCGGAGACATACCATTGCGTTTCTTGGGACAAGGAAACCTGAATGGGCCAGGTCAGCATCCGTGGAATGACTTCCCGGTAGATGGGATTGGCGATCGCTATCTGAGGCTTTGCTTCGATGAGGCCCAGGTCGTGGACATAAGCAATATCATCGTCGCGCAGATTCGTGGATTGGGGATCTCCGGCAAGGATGGGGGCGATCACACGATGGACGCGAGGTTCGCGTAATTTATCGGCCAGTTGGTCCAAATGGGTTTCCCGCCGGTGGATGAGACTTTCCCCCGCCTGAATGATCATGTCCGCCGTAATCGTGACAGTACGGTCCCTATTTGCCTTCATTGCGAAGGTGACCTCATGGGCAAGAGCATTGACCAGCCAGGGCTGACCCAATGTGTTTCCCCATATGGCAGCTTTGGCTTCCGGGCTGAAAACCTGACCCGTTTCATCGGTATGTTGTTGCAAAAGCGCATGCGTTTCCGCCTCATTGAAATTGCCCAAACGCAAGGATGCCGCTTTGACATTGAAGGCACTGCCGCCGGTCACCGGGTCCTTTTCGGAGGAAGCCTGGATGCGGTAATCACGAACATCGCGCACCCCGCAAAGAATGATGCTCTGAGGAAAGCTGTCGGGCCGGACGGCGTAACCGGTTCGCAGTTGGCGTAGTACGGAGATCAGGGTGTCGCCGACAAGGGAATCGATTTCATCGATCAGTAGGACAATCGGCTTTGAGCTTTTCTCGGCCCAGGAGGAAAGTGCTGTATACAGAGAACTGCCCGGTCCCTCTGTTTGGTGTATTTCAGCGCGATGCTTTTCCGGATAGTCGTCATCGAGAAACATTTTTGCATGCTTGCCTATCATGGACAGAATTGTGCGCATGGCGGAACCCACATTTTCCCGGTCTGCCTGAGCCGCCTCTACATTGACATACAGGCAACGGTAGTTGCCCTCGTTGTTCAGCTTGCGCATCAAGGCCAGCAGCATGGAGGTTTTACCTGTCTGACGCGGAGCGTGCAGTACAAAGTACTTCTTTTGTTGAATCAGGAACATCAGCTCATCTAAATCGATGCGGCCCAAAGGGTCCAGGGAATAGTGGTCCTCGAACATGACCGGGCCGGCTGTGTTGAAGAACTTCACGCATCTTCCTCCTCTGCCATGGTCCTAATCATAACCCGGAGACAGGCTTACAAGCCACAAGCTTCAAGCTGCAAGCTCCAAGGGGAGGGAAAGCCTTTCGGCTTTCCTTCAAATGCTTTTCGTTCATTCGTCCGGGTCGTAGTTCAGGTTGGGGCTTAGCCGGCGGGCCATTTCGGCTTCCTCGTAACCCTTTCTTCTTGCGTAATCCACAACCTGGTCCCCAGCGATTTTGCCCAAGCCGAAGTAGAAGGACTCGGGGTGGCTGAAGTACCAGCCGCTGACCGATGCCGCCGGCATCATGGCAAAGTTCTCGGTTAGGGAGATGCCGATTTCGGCCGTGACATCCAACAGGTCGAAGAGCAGGGTTTTCTCGGTATGGTCGGGACAGGCCGGATAACCCGGCGCCGGTCGAATGCCCGTGTACTCCTCGCGGATCAAAGCCTCGTTGTCGAAATGTTCGTGATCCGCGTAACCCCACAATTCCTTGCGCACATGCTCGTGCGTCTTCTCCGCGAGCGCCTCAGCCAGACGATCGGCGAGAGCCTTGGCCATGATGGCGTTGTAGTCGTCGTGCGCGTCTTTGAATTGTTGTGCCAGTTCTTCCGTACCGAAGCCCGTGCTGACCGCAAAAGCGCCGATGTAGTCGGGCGCCGCGCCCTTGGGAGCCAGGAAGTCGGCAAGACAGAAGTTGTGGCGGCCCGGCGGTTTCTCGAATTGCTGACGGAGCATGTGCGTGCGCATGCGCACTTCCGAGCGGGTTTCGTCGGTGTAGATTTCGATATCGTCGTCATCCACGGTGTTGGCCGGGAACAAACCCACGATCGCCCGCGCCTGAAACAGCTTCTCGTCGATGATGCGGTCCAGCAGTTGCCCGGCGTCGGCAAACAGCTTGCGCGCCTCTTCGCCCACCAGCCCGTCGTCCAGGATCTTGGGGTATTTGCCGGCCAACTCCCAGGTTTTGAAGAAGGGCGTCCAGTCGATGTAATTGCGCAGCGCGGCTAAATCCATATCCTCATAGAGATGGATACCCGGCTGCTTGGGAACCGGCGGCGTGTAGTTTTCCCAGTGAACCGGGAACTTGCGGGCGCGCATATCGGCCAGGCTCAGCATACGCGTTTTGGTTTGCCTGCCGGAGTAGCCCGCGCGGGTTTTGGCGTATTCGGCTTTGACCTTTTTGATAAAGTCTTCGGATTTGGCGGCCGAAAGCAGGTCGGAAACCACGCCGACGCCGCGTGAGGCATCCTGGACATAAACGGTGGGTCCGCTGTAACCCGGGTCGATCTTGACCGCCGTGTGCACGCGCGATGTTGTGGCGCCGCCGATCAGCAGCGGGATGTCGAAGCCCTCGCGTTCCATTTCACGGGCCACGTGCACCATCTCGTCCAGCGACGGCGTAATCAACCCGCTCAGACCCACAACGTCCACCTTCTCCCGGCAAGCTGTTTCCAAGATCTTGGAGCTGGGCACCATGACACCCAGGTCGATGACCTCGTAATTGTTACAGCTGAGCACCACGCCGACGATGTTCTTGCCGATGTCGTGCACGTCGCCCTTGACGGTAGCCATGAGGATCTTGCCCTTGGCGCCCGTATCGGCGCTTTGCCGTTTCTCCTCTTCCAGGTAGGGCAACAGCCAGGCGACTGCTTTTTTCATGACCCGGGCGCTCTTGACGACTTGGGGCAGGAACATCTTGCCGGCGCCGAACAAATCGCCGACCACGTTCATGCCGTCCATCAGGGGGCCTTCGATGACCTTGAGCGGCGACTTCTGCTCGGCCAGGGCCTCCTCGGTATCGGCGTCGATGTATTCGGTGAGTCCCTTGACCAGAGCGTATTCCAGACGTTTGGTCACCGGTTGCTCGCGCCAGCTGAGATCGACCTTTCGCGTCTTCTTGGTGCCCTTGAGCGTGTTGCCCATCTCCACCAGGCGCTCGGTGGCGTCCTCGCGGCGGTCGAAGAGAACGTCTTCCACGGCCTCCAGCAAATCGGGCTGGATGTCGCTGTAGACCTGCAGGGCGCCCGCGTTGACGATACCCATGGTCATGCCCGCCTTGACCGCGTGGTACAGGAAGGCGGCGTGCATGGCCTCGCGAATGGCGTTATTACCGCGGAACGAGAAGCTGATATTGGAGACGCCGCCGCTTACGTTACAGTGGGGCAGGGTCTCACGCACCACGCGGGTCGCCTCGATGAAGTTGATCGCGTAACGGTTGTGTTCCTCGATCCCGGTGGCCACCGCGAAGATATTCAGGTCGAAGATGATGTCCTCGGGCGGGAAATCGACTTCCTGAGTAAGGATCTTATAGCTGCGCGCACAAATGGCGACCTTGCGTTCGATGGTATCGGCCTGGCCTTCCTCATCAAAGGCCATGACCACGACGGCCGCGCCGTAGCGGCGAATGAGGCGGGCCTTCTCTATGAAATCGGCCTCGCCTTCCTTCAAGCTGATACTGTTGACGATGCCCTTGCCCTGCAAACACTTGAGGCCCGCCTCGATGACCTCCCACTTGGAGGAATCCACCATCACGGGTACTCGGCTGATATCGGGTTCGCCGGCCAGCATGTTCAGGAAGCGCACCATGGCGGCGTTGCTGTCCAACAGGCCCTCGTCCATATTGATGTCGATCACCTGCGCGCCGTTCTCTACCTGCTGGCGCGCCACCTCCAAGGCGTCGTCGTAACGCTCTTCCTTGATCAGGCGGGCGAACTTGCGCGAACCGGTCACGTTGGTGCGCTCGCCGATGTTGCAGAACAGGCTGTCCTCGCGCAGGCTGTAGGGCTCCAAGCCGCTGAGATGCAACATGGGTTTGGACTCGGGAACCTTGCGGGGCGGAATGCCCGCCACGGCCTCGCGGATGGCGCGGATATGATGCGGCCCGGTGCCGCAGCAGCCGCCTACCAGGTTCAGGAAGCCGGACTCCGCGAATTCCTTCAACACGGACGCCATTTCCTCGGGTGTTTCGTCGTAACCGCCCAGTTCGTTGGGCAGGCCCGCATTGGGGTGACAGCTGACCAGGCATTGGGCCACGTCCGACATTTCTTCGATATAGGGCCGGATATTGTCGGCGCCCAGCGCACAGTTCAGACCCACGCAGGTCAGTCCGCCGTGCGATACCGAGTTGTAGAAGGCTTCGGGCGTCTGGCCGGAGAGCGTGCGCCCGCTGGCGTCGGTAATGGTGCCGGATACCATGACGGGAATGGGCAGGTTCACTTCTTCCAGAAGGCGGCTGACGGCAAACAGGCCGGCCTTGCAGTTCAGCGTATCGAAAACGGTTTCCACCATCAGGATATCGGCGCCGCCGTCCACCAGGCCCCGGGCGGCTTCGTAATAATGCGCGGCGGTGGTGTCGAAGTCGGCGTCGCGACGCGCCGGATCGTTGACATCGGGCGACAGCGAGCAGGTCTTGTTGGTGGGTCCCAAAACCCCCACGACAAAACGAGGCTGATCGGGTGTTTTTTGCGTCCAGGTCTCACAAGCCTTGCGCGCCAGTTCGGCCGACGCCTTGTTCATGGCGTAGACCTGGGCTTCCATGTCGTAGTCGGCCATGGAATAACCGTTGGCGTTGAACGTGTTGGTTTCGACCAGGTCGGCGCCGGCTTCCAGGTAGGCGTTGTGAATCGCCTCGATAATCCCGGGCTGGGTGAGCGACAGCAGGTCGTTGCAGCCTTTCAGTTCCGAGGGGTGATCGGTGAATTGTTCCCCGCGGTAGTCCTTTTCTTCCAGGCCGTAGCTCTGGATCATGGTTCCCATGGCACCGTCTAGGATGAGGATCCGTGCACCCAACGCTTTGTGAAGCGCCCGGGTTCGTTCGGCACGACTCGTCATGGCTTACCTCCCAGGTGCCTCTCCCTGCAGCAAACATAAAATAACAGGATAACACCTCTTTTTAAACCTTATTGATTCGCTGCCGGGTGATTCTTTGAACCTAACGGCATGGGAAGCCCTGCCCTTTACCACCAATTTCACGATTAAGCGACAACCCCGGCGGGCTTGGCTCCGTATCCCGGCCGTGTCGAACCTTCCGGCAGAATCGTCCTTGTCCCCGTCCCGTTTATTCTGTTAGACTAGACCTGCATTTAAACAAACAACCCGAACATGGCCCGGTAGATCACGCTCCAATTTTATTTGCGGAAAAGGAGTGGACATGGGCGAAAAGAGACGTTGGACACGCCGCCAGTTTCTGGAAATGGTAGGAGCCGCGGGCGGATCGACCGCCGTTTATCAAAGCATGGTCGCCATGGGATTGATGAAAACTCCCAAGGCATATGCCGGGCCGCCGCGTTTGCCCAAGGAATCGGGCCGCGGCAAAACGGTTCTGATTTTGGGCGCCGGCGTGGCCGGATTGACCGCGGCTTTCGAACTGAGCAAAGCCGGCTACGAGTGCCGCATCCTGGAGGCGGCCCCGCGCGCGGGCGGCCGCAACTACACGGTTCGTTCCGGCGATTTCATCTACCAGGAGGGTAAACCCCGCCAGGTGTGTATGTTCGATACCGACCAATACCTGAATGCCGGGCCGGGTCGCATTCCCTATCATCACCAGGCCGTACTGGCCTACTGTCGCGAGTTGGACGTGGCGCTTCAGGTCTATGTCATGGAAAACCGCGCCGCCCTGTTCCAAACGCCGGACGCCTTCAACGGTCAGTCCCGCGCCAATCGACGCATCGCCAACGATACGCGCGGCCGCATCGCAGAAATGCTGGCCAAGGTGGTCAATCAAAACGTATTGGACGAGGAACTGTTGGGCGACGACAAGGAAAACCTGCTCAGCCTGTTGCAATCCTTCGGTCAGTTGGATGAGGAGTACCAATACAAATACTCCCCTCGCTATCAGGGTAACTGGCGCGCGGGGTATGTCATCGAACCCAACGTGGAAACCCCCGGCCTGCCCGAACCCGAACTCAGCTTCACCCAACTGCTGGATTCCCAATTCTGGCTGCACCGCTTCTACCAGCCCGAGGATTACGAGTGGCAGGCGACCATGTTCCAGCCGGTGGGCGGGATGGACAAGATCATCGATGGTTTCCTGCGCCGTATCCGTTCCCTGGTTTGCCTGAACCAGCAGGTCGTCGGCTTGCAAAACAACGAGGACGGCGTCATGGTCAGGGTTCAGGATACGCAAACCGGCGCCGAGGATTACATGACCGCCGATTTCTGCATCAGCAACATGCCGCTGCCCATTCTCGACCAGGTGATCGAGAACAGCGGCGAGGACAGCGGCTTCGATCCCTTTTTCAAAGAGGCGGTGGCGGCGGTGCCGTTTGCGCCCACCTGCAAGGTCGGCTGGCAGGCGGAGGAGCGGTTCTGGGAAAACGAGGCCAACCGCATCTACGGCGGTATCTCCTGGACCAACCAGACCATTACCCAGATCTGGTATCCATCCGCGGACTTTTTCACCCAAAAGGGGGTGCTGACCGGTTGTTACAACTTCGGCGATAACGCGGTGGACTTCGGTGATCTGGACTTGGAATCCAGGCTGCTGAAAGCCATGGACCAGGCGACGAGAGTTCACCCGGAATTCCCGGACTATGTTCCCCTGGACCTGGGTTTATCCATCGCCTGGCAACAGGTACCCCACCAGTTCGGCGGCTGGGCCGATTACCAGGGTGTGGACCCGCGTTATTACGAGCGCTTGTTGCAGTCGGACCGGCATTTCTGGGTAACCGGTGACCAGGTTTCCTACCTACCGGGCTGGCAGGAGGGCGCCATTCTCTCCGCCCACCATGTGATCGAGCAGGTCAGCCAGGTCGTAAGCGGTGTTTGGGTTGCCGCCAAACGCGGCAAAATCCGCGAGGTACCGCGCGGCGAACACCAATTGGGCATGCCCTGACAACCATCGAGAATTCGAGGCGTCCCGATTCCTTTCACGGGGTGTTCAGGACGCCTTGATCTCTCATACCTTCACGAGAACACATTAACGTCATGAGAAGATCCGGTGACAACCTCAAATTGACCGCAATTTGCCAAATTCTTCCCCGGGAAGACAATCTAATCCGAGTGTCTGAAACTCGAATGGCTTCCCCCGCGACCCGGCAACATGCGCGCGGTGTCGGTCACCGCGGGCAGGGCGTGGAAATGTCGGCGCGTTGTCAGTGATGAGCGAGCTTTGTGACGGCTTTTTGCTGCATCCGTGTCAGGATGTCAGTTGGCCAACTCTACCCGGTTTCTTCCCAGCTTTTTGGCTTTCTGTAGGGCCTGCTCCGCCGCTTCGATCATGGTTTTAGCCTTGCGGAAACGCGGATAGGAGGCAAGACCGGCGCTGAAGCTGGCGTGAAAGGCGGTGCGGCCCAGCGTCAAGTTGATACGGTGGAAATCGCGGCGGATTTCGTCCATCACCTGAAGCGCCCGCACGCCGTCTGTATTGGTCAGCACCACCAAAAGGGCAGCTCCTTCGAAACAGCCGATATGATCTGAACCGCGCAACCGTTGCGTCAGAATCAAAGCCAGGTTGCGCATGGCTGCATCACCGCCCGCGTGACCGTGCCTGGCGTTGATTCGGCCCAGGCTGTCCAGATCGATAATGCCCAGTGTGCAGGGCGTCTTTACCCGCTTGGCGCGTTCTACCTCGGTGAAGAAGTGTTCCTTGACCGTGGCGTAGTTGAACAAACCCGTCAAATGGTCTCTCGCCATCAGGGCGCGCAGTTCCCGGAAGCGCAGGACCCGGTGACTGATGGAAGAAACCAGCAGTTCCGGCTTGATGGGCTTGGTCAGGAAGTCGTCTACGCCCATGCCCTTGATATCTTCCTGTTTGAAAGGATCCTTCTCCCCCGATAGGAATACGATCGGCACCCCCGCGTAGGCGCTCTCCTGCCGGATCAGGCGGGCCAGTTCCGAGCCGTCGCATTGGGGCAGGTACATATCCATCAGGATAAGGTCCGGGTTGAAGTCGTGCAGGGGCTTCATGATCTTCATGGGTTCGGTCACCGGTTTGGCGATCATACCCGCCTGGCGCAGAGCGTCGCAGATGTACTCCGCCATAAAGCGGTCGTCTTCAACCACCAAAACGCGGAAGGACGACATGGGTCGCCGCGAGGTCAGGCCGTCCAAGCAGGTCAGCAGGTTCTCGGTGCGCAGGGGCCGGGTAAAGAAGGCGTCGCCGCCCGAACGCAATGCTGACAGCCGGGTTTCGACCTCCTCATCGGGCCCGATGAAGATGAGCGGGATATGCTTCAACCGGTGATCGCGTTTCTCGTTCAGCGCGGATTCGTTCTGATCATAGGCAACCACCACCGCGTCGGGCGCGATATCGCGTTCGCAACGCTCGAAATCTTCCATGCCGGCATAAACTTCGACCTTGTAGCCGAACAGTTCCAACTGAATGGACAATTCATTGGCAAAAACCATGTCTTTGTCGATCAGGTAGACCAGTAAGGGCCGGTCTTCTTCCTGGGGCTGTTCCGAGGCGGGCGAGACCACCTCCACCAACTCCCGACCGCCGTGCATACTCCCGTATTCACGAATGGCCGCCCGTCGGATCTGGGTGAGGTTGGCGGTAATGCGGGCAATCACCTCGTCATCCAAGCGGCGGCTGCCCTCCACCAGTTCCCCGAGATCACGGCCCAGGTTCTCG